>Ga0214477_101217_pt1 | contig 13430 bp, 11 predicted proteins | sample M1_20Mar14CPVII9_FD_165058 | JGI IMG/M metagenome (GOLD analysis project Ga0214477, IMG submission 165058) | Marine eukaryotic communities from Monterey Bay, California, United States - M1_20Mar14CPVII9sort6BwellC16 | ecosystem: Environmental > Aquatic > Marine > Unclassified | place: USA...
TAGTTTAGCTGTTAGCTTGGACAACCACTACTGAAGGGAGTTTGAAAGTCTCTTGTGTGTATCTGTATCAATGCAAAGAGAGTATGAAAAGTTTGTCAGTAAAATAGAGCATATCATAAAGAAAGAAAGTGTGAGAAAAACTGCAGGTCAAACGTCAACATAAGTAACTCACCCACGCGTTGGCACTGTACTTTTCTCCTTCTTCCACTGGAATTGCCTCATGTTCTGTTCGTTTATCTTCCTTGTATAAATCACTGTCAAGAACACTGGGCCATATTAATACTCTTCCAGGACGAGGCTGAACTGTCAGGCCATCAGGAAGATTGAGCTTTGGAAACCTAGTGCCCCCACCTTCTTTTACTGCATTGAAATACATGAAGAATGTTAATAATCTTGATCCATGACTTTGTTTGACATGATCTTCAATGAAATCGACGTGTGGTTTGTAGTATGTTCCAACAACATACTTTAACAGTGTGCAGTGGCGTGAGATGAGGTTCTTGCTTCTACTACCTCATCTCCAGCTTGAGAGCGTTCATAGCCAAGCTTTGAACCCCAATCTAATAGCGTTGTAATCTCTTCATCAGTAACGAAGTTCTCCAAAGTCAATACCCACGGTCCATCTATCGCATCTTTTGTGATATCTTCTTCACATGCTCCACTCTTTGGTGGTCTAGATAGCACTGTTGGCTGCCAATTGGAGTCATGTGCTACTTGAATTATTCGCTCAAACAAACCATCCATTCCACCAACTTCTATTGCATCTTTTCCATTAGGATTAAAAGCACATTCCGTCATCTTGTCCAGAACAAAATCACAAGATTGACAAGCAGGTGAACAATGCAACTTCATGTATGCAGGATTATCTTCACACCCACTCCCTATAGCCCATTCACTACATCGCTCATCAGTATTACGACAATCCTCAATAACTGTACTGTACTTTGGATCATCTTTGATACTTTGCATGTACTCTACAGAGTTTTTTATAATCTGTTTAACCTTTGGGTTCCTATAGCAAGTGGTTTAGTATGTTAACAAGATTATATAGTGAAACATATAAATACCAATTCAACTCACGAAGCATACTGAACTTTTCCAAATTCGATTTCACTGCAATATGATGATATCATATAAGTTAGAGTATGATAAGTGTGTATATGTATTAGAGATGATGCACGTACTCGTACTCAGATTTACAAACATTGCAACTTCGTCGACAGCTGACAAGCATATATTTTGGGTTTGAATCACATTCACCAACCTTTGCCCAGCCTTTGCAGTTTTCATGCTCGTCTATACAATTTATATCAACATTGTTATCAACATTGATATCATCATTATTGCACTCATGATCATCAGCACTGCATACTTTATCTTCTACTGCTACTGTCACCAAGAACAACGCTATCCCAACGATTAGAATTAGATACAGTACGTTGTACCGTCGAATCATCATATTATAGTATTGACCTTTAGCTCCTTTGCTACAATTATGGTATCGTACAATAATAGTATGGTAGCATGTACATACACTAACTGAAACTTATCGAGTAGAAAAAGTTCCATTTTTAAGTTCCCAAATAAATTTCTTATTGAATTGTGTAGCGTGATATGTAGTGATATTACCAGTACCTGCTTGATTATACACCAACAACATATACGAGGCTGTGTTAATAGGCGGTGTTCATGATAGTAGAAGTAAGCTAGTATATAGATACATAGACGAGACAGTTGTGCACAAAATTGATAGTTGTAGGTATAAACCAATATACTATTGCAATAATAAATAGTTATCGATAGCTGGTAGTATTTCTTATAACAACATATTATTACCGAAAACAATACGATAATGTCGGATACCAAGCCTGCTACCGATGTGTCGTCTTCTGAAGGGCCAAAAGTAACAATGGTTGCTAAATTTGGAAAAGAAAAGATTACACTGTCTGATCTATCATCAACTACAACCATAGGAGAAGTAAAGACTTTGCTACAATCACACACAGCTATTTTACCAAAACGCCAAAAACTAATTGGTCTCAAGAAGAATAAAGGAGCACCGGGAGGAGCTACGGTCGATGATGATACAGCATTAGCTGATCTGAAAGTAAAAGGTTCCAAAGGAAGTGAGATTGTACATCAGTTCATCCTCATGGGTACTCCCGAGGAGAATATCTTCATTGATCCACATCTAAAGGAAGATTTACCTGATATCATAAACGACTTTGATTTGGATTTTAATGCTGGTAGTGCAGAGGTAAGTATTGATAATGTTGGGATCACTAATCATCAATTTACTGACACGCAACATCATAACGATTCTACTCTCATAGTGGGTCAATCACAAAGCAAAGGAAGAAAATCTGACAAAGTTTACAGAAAAGACTGAGACTCATATCATAAATCCTCCAAGGCCTGGGAAGCCACTACTTGTGCTTGATCTGGATCATACACTACTTGACTTTTCTACAAAACAACTAACTGAGAATGGTACGACTGCTATGCAAATTGGTAGCAGTGATGATGATATAGCGAACAAATTGAAGCGTCCATATATGGATGAATTCTTAGCGTGGGCATATAAGTACTATGATTTAGTAGTATGGAGTCAAACTAGCTGGAGATGGCTAGAGGTATGTTTTGTGTCATGTCTTATATTGTACACTTTATAATATGCACTTATCTTTTGATTTGATTTCAGGTCAAACTTACAGAGCTAGGAATGATTACCAATCCCAACTACAAGATTTGCTTTGTATTGGATAAGACATCAATGTTCAAAATCGTATCTACTAATAAATCTGGAAAGACTGTAGATCATTATGTAAAGCCTTTACAAATCATCTGGTCTAAGTTTCCTCAATGGAATAGCCATAACACTGCTCATTTAGATGATCTTTCTCGAAACTTTGCATTGAATCTGTCTTCAGGATTGAAGTGCACAGCATATTACAGGAAAAAGAAAGGAAAGAGAAGTGCTAATGGTCAGGGTGGCACTAACGACACTGAATTATTAGGGTTGGGAAGGTTTCTTGAATTGATAGCCACAAATGAGATATCGAAAAATAACTTTGAGTGTGTCGACTTTAACTTTTGGCAGGACTATGTTAGTGGGGCTAGATCAATTGAGGAGAAGAAGAAGTGATCAGCCACCTTGACACAACTACATCAAATCTTTCATAAGTACAACTCTCAAAATTCTTCACCAATTACTTTAATTGGTATTCTGTATCCTAATGTACTCATAGTTGCTAATTAAAACAAAGGGCCCCGCTTATCAAGCTTATCAAAGTTCATACCCAAACTAATGCGATCCAGTTGCAGGAAGACCCAATAGCTGTTTAACTATATCATAAATAACTAGTTGACTGGTAATAATCATCCCCACATGTACAAAGCGTGCTTGTAATCCAGTGAAGAATCCTGATACACCATACAGGAAACCTTTTTCTCCCTGACGGTTATAAATAGTTGATGATATCTCAGTAATACTTTGACATTCCCTTTGTCCTTTTATGGAACATTGTTTATCATCATCCTCTCCGCCCTTGTATGTTTCAGTTAAGATAACATCTCCAGGTTGACTTAATAAACATGCCATTACAGAAGCAACCATTGCAGATAGGACAGAAACTGTCCATTTTATGAATTCTGGACTCATTGAATCTGAGAAAGTTGATGTTGGGCTATTTACTATCCGATAAAGAAACTTTGCAACTACATCAAAGGAAACTTGTTTACCAAATGTGTATGGAATTTGTTTGGCCAACATTGCACCCATGCCCACAGTTAACGTTGGAAGAAGTCCTGACTCTTGAACAAGTCTGGATAGTCCACCTAATAATCCCAATCCCTCAAAGTCAGGGTCTGTTACCATTCTAATTCTCGTTGATTCCATAGGAACTAATACCAATGATGCCACAGCCCCTGCCATTATAGAAGCAACTAAAAATGGTAACATACCTCCACATACACCCGAATTCAGTAATCTATCACTCATATTCTTACACGAGTATACAACCATAGGTTTTGCAATTTCATATACACCAAATTTAAGTGCACCTTCAATACCATACCCAACAAGTGTTGGTCCTAGCCCCTTAACTAATGTAGATGCCCCCTCCTCACGAATGATAGTTGCAGTAGCTGGTATGAGTGACTTATACTTCTCAGGATTTGATTGCATACGTGTCTTGACAACATCAATTGGACATGTTATCCCATGTGATATTGCAGCACAAGTACCTCCCGCAACAAAGTACCGATAATCTATACTAGATGCTACCGATACTAGAGATTTTGCAGTTGTAACATGTGATACTATTGAAAGAAAAGTTAGAAGGAAGCGCAGGCTTGGAAAGCGGCGTTTGGTTGTCATGATTTATATACCTCGAGTACTTGTGAGATGATGGCTGAAATTTGTATACTGTTGTGCTGTTTTTGTTTGTTTGTTTACAATCAAATTAAAGCGCTCCGCTACTATACCACTTATCTTCAACACTAATATAATAGAAGAGTACCTTTATCAATGATACAGAGCGTAATACTATTAGACAACCTATTGATAAGGTGCACCTACTACTATCGTACTCTCATATTTTTTTCAAGTTCGTCATCGATACCTAGAAAAATGAAAAAAACTCCTTAGTGGGGTCTTACTTGTGGTGTTTGTTGTAAGTTGAGATGATGAGATAAGGTAGAAGAAGAGAAGCAGCAGCAGCGGCGATTGGCTCCCTCACTATCAATATAAGTACATATGTATGTTTATGCCAAACATTATATAGGTATCTGTTCTTCTACAGTAATTCATTGAACACAAGATTTGTACCTCAGATAAGATTTATACCTAGCTAGCTACAGACCAACAATTTAATATACAACACAATCTCTAAGTTAGGTTTCACTTTGTAGTCACCAAAAGGGTAGCATTATTCCTTCTTCTTCCTTTTCTTCTCTATCCTACAATATCAATCCCAAACAAAGAGTCTTACCCACACAAAATCTATGATTCTATAAACACTTCCCTTCCGCTCCAACTAAACCACGACGATGAGATATTACTTCTTTCTCGTAATAACAACATATGTCAGCCTCAATAAAGCATCACGAGCCTCACTCTGTGGTAACCTAAGTAATGCATCAACTGCCTTCTGAGCATGGAATTGTGCCAAGTTTCTAGCCTTATCCATGGCCGTTTTACTCTTGTATAGTGCCTCAAGAGCTGTTTGTTTATCTCCCTTATCCTTAAATCTTCTCTTCACCAATGGTTGGAGATGAGGGAATTCTTGTGCGGCGTATAAGATTGGAGCTGTACTAAGACCGAGACTCATATCAGCAAGCGCTGGCTTGCCAAGGATGGATGCCGCGGCGGTAAAGTCCAGAATATCATCTTGAATTTGAAATGCAAGGCCCAGATGGAAGCCAAATTCTTCACATGCCGTGGCCACTGTTGAACCGTATGCATGTCCACCCAGTAATGCGGTAGATCGGCACGCATAACATACAAGTGATGCAGTCTTGTAGTACGATTTTCTGAGATAGGATTCCATTCTCAATAATTCCTCTGGTTGAGATTTCAACTGCATAATCTCACCCGCTACTAAACTTTCCAGTGCTGTGGCCATTATTTGTACAACAGCGGTATTCTCAAGACGAGCAAGTAAAACAGATGCTCGTGCCAGGAGGTAGTCACCGGCAAGTACGGCAACTTTGTTTGAGTATAACTTGTGTACTGCCTCGCCACCTCTACGTGTATCAGCTTCGTCAAGCACATCATCATGGATGAGTGAGGCAACATGAATCATTTCAACAATCTGACCCAGTTGACCCTGCTTCCTCCATACATCTGATCCCTCATGATTTTTGGAGGTAACAACTCCCCCCTCAACATCAACTAAAGACGCACCACTATCCTGCCACCGATCTGTCCCCATACTACTTTCTGGTTCACAAGCCGCCACAACCTTGGCCATTAATGAAACAATAACTGGTCGTGTACGTTTACCATGTCTCTTTTCAAAGAAATGTTTAGCAGCCATGGACAATACCGGTTGATCCGTGGATACCAATTCCTTAATCGAATCCGAAAACGGTTGAAGTTCCTTCTCTACCATGGCAAATGGATCGGGCAATGTATCAATTTTCTTCGACCCGCCCAGTCCTTTATAATCTGATAACTTCATATCCCATAATGTATCAGGCACGCCTACCTTGAGAATATCAGCATCACGCTGTTCATTTCCCGCTACTGTTTGTGGAATATGCCCCCCCTCTACCTTTGGTAATAGTTGGAATAAATCAAAGCTGGGTGTTAATTTTAATGTAGATTTTGAGTGACTTAATGCCTCCGATTCAGCTGAGACCACTACAGGTTGTGGTCGTGATGCTACTATTTCTTTATCTTCTACTGCCGAATTATCATTACTCGATGAAGCTGCCAATATATCCTTATGTAATTCCTTTTGTAAGTAATTCATTTGTAATAAATTTCTAGACACTCGTGATGATGAGCACTGACGTGGAGCAAATCCATCTGATGATGATATTATAATTGATGCAATTATGGCCGCTGCCACATTATATCTAGATGGTAGTGTCATACTTTGTATTAATGTATATTCTGACTAATAAGTATTGGTATATAATAATTATATACCTTTTGTGTATGTATTGCAATTATTGCTGCAGAATGATACACGTTGAAAATTGTAGCGAAGAGTTGGTATTGCAGCAATAACTACTTCTGATGTTTAATGTATATATACTTATAACCACAGCTAGATAATAACAAGAGACCCTATACTTTCCAATGACAATAAGTGAGTATTAAGATAAGGAACAGTTGTTAGTAGAGTGAGTCAATGCATGTGATGTAAGTTATTGAGAGTTAGTTGCTAGTTGCTCTCGTGGCTGGTATCCTTAGGATACCGTATTAATGTTACAGAACTTGTAGAAAAGTTTATTAATTTTTACGCAATAAATTACTAACTGCTTCATGAAATCTTTGTTCAATATCAAGCATTTGTTACACAGACGTGTTATCGCCAATTTCTATCCATTTATCGCCAAATCAGCATCTGCTATTTGAATGCTGACTAATGCAACTCTATCATGGAGGTGAAGTATTAGAAGTTCGGCATAGCAAGCTGTATTGCTGACTATGTTGTGAAAAGCTAATGCTATGTCCTCTCTCTTGACACTCGATGATGAATCAGATAGGACTGCATAGTCAGTCGTATCGTGCAATGAATCATCTAATTGCAATGATTCATTGCAGTAGTATCATCTCCTATAGTTGACATAAATCGTCAAAGAATACACCCAAAACAATATCTACAAATCAATAATAATATCATCCAATCATGAAGATCTCATCCATGCTATCATCTGCGTCTCTTCTTCCACTTGCTGCCGCATTTGTTCCACAGCCAAGTAGTATCAACACAAGATCGACATCTCTTGATAATGCAGAACTAGCATTAGAGTCTGAAGAGTTAGTATACCTTCCTATCAACAAGGCCATCTTTGATCCACTTGGTTTATACCCCAAGGATTCTCCAGAACGTGTAAATGGTCTCATCCAGCCTCTGGAAAGTAGTAGTAGTACTTCATATGATGACAAGATGGTACAGGATCCTCTTAGTTTATATCAAGACCAATCTCAAGTATCTGTTGCGGGAGACATGTCGGCAAGTCTTCCCTTTCTTCCTCGTCCAGCAATGTTGGATGGTAGTCTAGCCGGTGACCGAGGCTTCGATCCGTTCAACTTTTCCAGTGATGAGAATAGTCTTCAATGGCAAAGAAGAGCTGAGATCAAGCATTCCCGTCTTGCAATGTTAGCTGCTGTTGGTTGGCCTATTGCCGAGTTGGCTCACAAGAGTATCGCATCTGTTTTTGACTTGCCTACAATGCTTGCTAGTGGAGATCGTGTACCATCGGTACTGAACGATGGCTTGGAACACGCTGCTTCTTTCCCTCTCTTCTGGATAGCTACAATTGCAGCGGCCGCATTCTTTGAGATTGAGGAGACTGTGCATGAAGAGAGATACACCAAGATCAATCCTGCAGACATTAGTTTCAACCCTTTTGCACAGAACATGAGGTACATGGAAGAAGGCGAGCTATTCAATGGAAGACTCGCAATGCTTGCAATTACTGGTTTCGCTATTCAGGAGAGTTTCTTGAACAGTGCGGTTGTTGATCAGATTCCAATCTTCTTCAAGCCAATGAATGTGGTCTTTGAGCAGCTTATGAATGCTCAGTAGATGTTGAAAGAGTCTGATTGTATGTTTTGTGCTTTGTATGATTAGGGAGAGGGATAAGTATCTTATGTAATGAACTAGTAAATTAATGAATATGTAGAGAATACAATGCTATGTTGACTTGTCGGCGAGGATGGCCTTTCCCTTAGATTAATGAATATGTAGATGAATAGAATATAACACTACACTATCACATATGGTACTCTTCTCTTTTAGTCGAGGACATATCTTCTTTTGAGCGGTATCCTATGTTACCTTTCAAAGGCTGAAGAAGTATCTATGATGTACTATAAGTGATGAAAAAATCAATGAAGGGGAGAGTGTGGATTGCTATGTAGAAATACTTTATCCTTCCTATAGGCCACCAACTATGCTTCTTATTTACTATATGTTCATATTTGAGAAGGGGGTGTCTTTCACCTGCGATAATCTTTCCACATCAAGCAAGATCATGTGATGGCAAGATATATGTTTGAGTATGCAGTAGTTTCCAAGATGCAAGGGCCTTATCATGGAGTGCTCATAATCAAAACATTATACAAAGCAAAAAATAATCAAATATTATGAGTATGACAATGACAAACCGTTCTCCAAAGAAGATATTGATAGTAACAGGGGATTGTCCATCACATCCTTATGCATGTTGTAAACTTGCAACTGTCTTAGCTGAACATCATCATGAGGTGACATTGGCAGGGCCTAATGGTATATCACTCGATAGATTACAATCTGAAATGAAAGTGTATCATAACTCTGCCAATTCAAAGAATAAGATCAAGGTCGAAAGTATTGGAAACGTATCTACAGTGGTTCATTGCAATGTGAGACCAGTTATCAATCCGCAGGAGTACTCTCCTTTTCAGATAATCTACAATACAATATTCAATCGAATCTATAATCCTTTCGGCATTGCAGATCTATTTGAACAAGTAATGGATGATCAGATAGGTACATATGACAACTTAAAAAGGATGATTCCAAACTATGATCTCGTTTATGCCGTCCATAGCTGTGCAGCTACAGTGTGCGACGCAGCAGAAGCGCTACAGCAGGAAGATCCAACGCTATCGGTACCACCATGTGTTGTCTTTTCTTCATTGCCATATGAGTCAAGTTTCATTTACAATGGATTGTGGAACAAGCCCCGATCATTAGTGGCTCTGCCACATGTTGCTACATATTCTTGGCCAAAGAACGCAGTGAAAAGTTCAAAGGGCTTTGTTCGGGGTATCATTGCTTATCTCGTTCAGCTATTCTGGATGTGGCTTGATACTTACCACACTGAGCGAGCTTGGAAGAAAGCAGGCAAAAGGAACGATATACGACGAGCTGAAAGGGGATTGCTACCCGTGTTTGAAGGCAACAGATACTATTGGAAAGCTTATCCGGTGCTATCTCTTGGAGGTGTTGATCCGTACATGGTTGACGGTGATATCATTGCTGATAATGCCACAGTGGTGGGCTCAATCAGATCTACTGAGACCTCCGACTTAAAACGATTGCATGATTGGCTAATCAGGACTAGAGTTGACAAGATTGTGTATGCAAGTTTTGGCACGGGCACTCAGTTGTCTGAGGAAGAGGTGACCAACCTAGCAAAGTTGGCATTGTCATTACAGGATACAAGATACAGTCTTCTCTTGAGTTTACAAAAGAGTCAACAAGAACGACTTCGGCATGTGTTCGATAGGATACTTGGCCCAGTAGACAGAGTCGGGTCGGGATTCTGCGAGTTTCTATCAGGAAAGTTCCGCATTGATGATAATGTACCACAAGAGAATCTTCTTCTTAGCAAGAAGGTTGATCTTTTTATATCTCACTTAGGTTTCGGGGGGTTTATTGAAGGAGTGAATGGTGGCGTTCCCTTTGTATGTTACCCTAGTGGATGTGATCAGTGGTTCAATGTCGAGCGAGTAGTGGATGCTGGTATAGGTATCAAAGCCAAGCCGCAGATGAAAGATCTAGATGAAACGGTCTTTGACGCACTCGGAAATGCATCATTGAGGCATAAGTCATATGAACTGGCAACTAAAGCTGCCAAGTTCGATAGTAGTAAGATCATTCTTGACATGGCCGATGATCTGTGTGATGGAGCAACCGAATCATCTGATGCTGATAGTTTGTAAATGAAATTTATACCTGCACTGTAAAGTAACTAATTCTTATATTTCTTATATTTACTCCTGATCGAGCCCCCAAATGAACAACATTACTTGAAATGATACATTTCCTTCATTTCAGCCAATCTACCAGGGAATTAGAAGTCCGTCCTCACAGTTGATGAAAGCTCCGGTAGTGTCCATACCATTCTTGATAGTTTCATATAGCACACGCTTAGCACCAACACTAGGGTCAACAGCTCCCTCAACTTCCCAAATAGCTTCATATTTCTTTGTCATCTCAGTTTTGTTAAATCCAGGATGTAATAGCAATACAGAATATCCCATGTCTTTAACTTCCTCACTTAGTAATTTCTGTGCCATGTTACATGCCGCTCGACTCATGTGATGTCCATAATCTCCTCCAGTATCCTTATTCTGAGTAGAACGCCATTCAGCACTTCCGGCTTGGGATGTGATTGTAACTAACTTGGCACCCTCTGCTAATGCCTTGGCATTAATTAGAGCATTATTCATCCTCAATGGTCCAACGGCACAGATATCAATTTGCTTTAATTCTTCTGCAAAGTTTAATGAGTTCTCTTTAACAAGCTAATATTATATAATGGTATGATATTGAGAGCATAAATGGGACAAATGAGAAATATATGAGAAGGTACTCTTAAATCAGCAATTAATAGTCATACAATTCATATACCATACATGATAACTCACCTCACAAGGTCCATAGAAGTAGCCAGCGTTGTTAATAACAACATCGATAGCGCCACCATCATTCTTAACCCTCTTGGCAGCCTTCGTAACAGCCTCATCATCACTAACATCGACACCGTCATATACATTCCACTGTCCAACTAAGTTACTCAATTCCTTAGTACTTGATCGACAAACAACAATAGCAGTGGCACCAATGGCAACTAATTCTTTCACAATTGCTAATCCTAATCCGCGATTACCACCGGTAACCAAGACACGTTTACCAGACAAGTCACCACCATCATATACACTATTAATATCAAGATAACGTTGATTATTCTCTTCTTTAGCTTTTGCAAATCGTTGTGTTTGGTCGGCTATTGAATATGTACCTCCACGTGTTTCGTCAAAGTCGGCCATTTTTAAAGATGTTGTTGAATAATGTCTTTGAGTTGTTGTTGAAGATGATGATAATATAGATTGTGTAGAGAATGCAAGGGCTCTTTGAGAACCTAATAGTAGGACGGCGCGTGATAGGATGGTTGACTTCATTGCAAAGCTCTTCTTTGAAGATATATGAAGCAAAGATTTGCTCGCTTTTTTTCAACACTCACTGAAACACTGACGACGAGCGACTAAACTCTAAACGGCTCCGGTTTTAGCGATAGCCACACAAAGTTTAGAGTGCGTTTCAGCTAGTGCGTTAGTAGTGGTAAGGATAAGATGTTTAAGAGCGGATATAAGGCGCATTAGTATTATTAGGTTTGTAGATAAAAGGACATCTATGAATTAATTCAGGTTTTACGCCGGAGAGGTTTTCAATTTTCATTACAAGGTATCAATTGCAAAAATAATGTGCATACATCAACTACTGAACTACAGCATAGACACCGCTCTAGACGACGTAAAAGTATTGTAATATCTATATCAATGATATCTATGCAAAGAATATTTCCATGGATTGCTTATTTATGGAGCACTATACTGATATATCAAAAGTGCTCACATGATGTGCACAAAAATATTATACACCATCCATCTGTATCTACTGTGGTAGTAGATGCATTTAGTATTAATGGTAGGCGGCCAATAATAACAGAACGGAATCAATATCCTACAAAATCTTCAAGAGATATTTCAGAGAGAATACTGTACCCTGAATTATTTTATAAGCAGATAAATTATGTTCCTTATAGAAGAAAATACAAGAGTTCTGCATCATGTTCAACTCTATTACAATCAACAATTAGTGACACTGAAATGATATCAACAGCGGTAACACCAATTATTAGCTCATCTAATGATAGCAATCAACTCATTAATGAGATACCAAATGGTATGTTGGATGTCACTACAGTGAATGGGGTAGTGAATGAAAATGTAAATGGACATTCACAGAAAGATAATAATGTTGATACAATCAGTATAAATGGGGATAATAATTCAAATAATAAAGTTGGGGAGAATGATACTATACCAGAGGTACCAATACCCACAGCTAATGGGGGATACTCACATACTACCTCATCAAGAGCTAAAATATCAGCCGCCAATAAGGGTAAAACTGCGTGGAATAAAGGTAAGGCACGGTCTGAGGAAACCAGAAAGAAAATAGCCGAGGGAGTACGTCGGCGTAATCGTGAACGTTTCCTGGCCAAACTGGAAGAAGATGGGATAACAGAAGAGGAATATGAAGCACGAAAAAAGGAAGAACGGCGGAAGAAGGATGCTGAACGACGTTCACGTCGAACTGCCAAAGGTGGATATACGCCAACCAAGGAGACGAAAGAAAAGATATCCAAAATATTAACCGAGAAGTATGCCAGTGGGCAAATTAAACGCAAGCCACGTGATCCAAGTACGATACGACGAGGATTCAAGCATACCGAGGAGACTAAAGCAAAGATACGTGCATCTCTCAAAGCAAAATGGGCTAACGATACAGAGTATAGAGAATTAATGACAAACAAAACAGTTGCATCTGGTCAAGTGGGAAAGTCAGTACGGAAACGTATATCAGAATCACTTAAAAAGCGTTGGGAGGACCCTGAATTTCGTGCACAAATGATGGAAAAGTTTGCCAATCGCAAGTCTCAGCAGGGTGATAAACGGGATGAGTCGCATCGGCGTAAGATTAGTGTTGCCATGAAACGCAAGTGGGCAGACGAGGAGTATAGAAAACGAGCAACAGCAGGTATGGCCAAGGGACGGGAAAGAGATTATGGACAGGTTAAGGAGGTAAAGCCAGTGAAACGAGTGAGCCAATTAAAGTCTTTAGAGCCAATGCAACCTATAGCACCAGTTGCGTCGAGAGGTAAGAAGAAGAAGACGAAACACTTAAAGTCGTCATTTT
>Ga0214477_101222_pt1 | contig 13342 bp, 8 predicted proteins | sample M1_20Mar14CPVII9_FD_165058 | JGI IMG/M metagenome (GOLD analysis project Ga0214477, IMG submission 165058) | Marine eukaryotic communities from Monterey Bay, California, United States - M1_20Mar14CPVII9sort6BwellC16 | ecosystem: Environmental > Aquatic > Marine > Unclassified | place: USA...
TCAACAACAGAAGACCTGGAAAGAATGCAAAAAAGCCACCATCACTACCACCACCACTTCCACCACCACTTCTTCTAACATTTCCCCCAACCTTACCATTGACAGAATAGAGGCATCTATACCCCTCTACTGCAACCTTTCCCCTCATGCTAGAAGGAGAGACACACCTCCATCATTCCTGTGTTTGTTGAATCTAATAATCAAACCAATCTTAACAATAAATCCCAATCAACTTTGCAGTTAATACTACCACAAAACAATAACAAATACTAATTCCGACAGTCAATATTGTAGATCGATTACGACTCTGCACGATTATTGGTTACCATATCTTTGTTGACCAAAAGAAAATAATAATTTTTAAACCCACCAAAATAATTTGAAATATACTAACAAATCATCTTTTGCATTATATATACTGAAGAAATTCGTCTTCTTATACCATCTCACATCCTCGTCGTCGACTACTTATCACCAACCATAACTTTACCACTCCACCCTCTAGTCATTCCTTTATCAATGTTGAAGACTGATACAAAGACATACCCAAATGAGGCCGCTAGTAAGGCAACATTAAATAATTTTGATGCTAATGTTTGACCATTATCATCTTTATCAAATAGAAATGTAATGAATGATGGATAGTCTTGATCGGTAGTAACAGTAGTAGAGACGTTAGTATCACCATTGATGTCTACTGCCCCTGTTGCAAAATTTATAGCGTCCGCTTGAACCAATCCCGTTTGCTTATCAAATGATATTGGTACTGATGGTGAGATTGGTTGTATATTCACTTCATCGTGTATTACTTCTTCTTCTTCTATTACTACATGTGTTAAATCTGTTTCCAGCGAGGTTAATATCTCTACTGGATGTGTTGATTCTATAACTTCTTTTCCTTCAATAATATTTTTTTTCGGTAGTGTTTCATTATGATTTGTTTGCAATATTATGTCATCATCAGTTGTAGATTGGGGAGTTTCTAGAGATACAAATATTGGTGACGTTCTTCTTCGTATCTTCTCTCTAGCTTTTATATATGATGTACCACTTTGCTGAAGTTGCAGTAAGTCAGTGCATGATGTGTACAAAGTTGATCTGGGGGGAACAAATGCAGAAGAAATCCTCCAAGACAGTGATATTAATATGACCATCCCAATTAATGAAAGATATCTATATGCTGATATATACCATCTTCTCCTTCTTGTTATTATACTTGTCTGCATACTGCTACTTTCTGTTATCGAGATAGGTATTGAAGGTATGTTACAAAAGTACTGTGGGTTATACAAATAAATTACCTGTCCGCTACACCACCATATCAATCACTTAATAGTACAATTAGCATATAATGAAAGCTGTCGTTAGTAAGTGATCCACTTCTTTGCCTAATACCATAGGCTGTAATGACATCAGCAAGAGTGCATCGGTAGTCGGCAAGGAGTATGGCTAGAGCAGGCCCCCACCACAGTAAGAGCTGAGGGCCAGGGCATTCATATTTTGGCGATAGACCGACAAAGATTAATAACGAAATCAAGTGGGAGGAGGTCTGCTGTGCTTATGATTTCAGTTTACTTATGTATTATTTAGTTGCGTTGAAATGAGCTAGAGCATACTCCATTGCTGCGTCCTTTGGGCTATCAAATTGTCCAAGATGTTTGTTTCTGTATTTTGCCACATATACCCTAACAACTGCACCTGTATATCGATCATTTTTGTATACTTCAGTCACCCCAGTGTATCCTGATGGATTACTGGGCGATCTACTCAAAACTAAATATCCCCTATTGACCGCATGTTCCAACTGAAGTCGCCGCTGCCGAGCTTGCTTCTCTTGCTCAAGTCTTTTCTCCTCTTGTTCAAGTCGTTTCTCCTCTTGTTCAAGTCGTTCCTTTTCGGCGGCTACTCGTAATTGACTGTATGCTTGTTCCATCTTAGACAAATCGATATCAGCTGCTTGTTCAAACTTTAGCCTCTTCAAATTATCTTTGTCGAGGCGCCGAAGTTTCCTTACATACTCATACACTACCGAATCTGATGACGGAATCAAGAATACATTCTCCTTTCCAACTAGTACATAGTTCGAACGATCTTTCTTCATCTCTTCAATAGTCTTGACATGTTTCTCGGCTGCTGCTCGCTTCCTCACCTTCCTTGGCTTCCTCACCTTACTTGGCTTAGGATGATACTCAAGATATTTCTTCGCCTCATCATTACATTCTTCCAACTGTTTCTGATGTTGTGAATCTAAACTTGATGGTGAAAAGAGAGGTGCCGGATATGATATTGTATTGTTATAGTCTTCAGCTTGCTGGACAAATTCCTTTGGCAAATGGGCGAAACTAACTTTCTTCAATAGATTGTGGAAAGTAAGATCAAATGTTACTTCGGGGTAGGACTGTTCTACTAATTCGACATCGGTATTGCATGTGTTGGTGATTGCTTGAAGACTATTCGTACGCTCTGCCTCATTTCGTAGAATAGGCATGAGTTCCTTACCACTATCTTTTGAGAAATGAAACCCAACATTCGGTGCAAGGTAGGTTTGTACAACAATCGAGTCTTCATTGATTCTATTTGGTTTTGTTGTGACGACATGTCCTATTTGGTTGGTAAGGATGGCATCTAATAGCTTTTCTTCATGGGCTGAGCAAACAGCCGACCTCGAACTTCCTTTACTGTAGAATATGAACTGGAGTTTGGTTTTCTTTGGAATGAGGCCTAGTTTCTTACGTAATTCAAAGCAAGCAAAGGCCGAAGCAACATTTTCAATTGGCAGACAAACACCATCCATATCTTTTACTGTTACATTTGAGCAACATGACGTTCGAAGAAGGAAGGCGGCATCATCACTTTGATGTTCTTCAGTCTGACGACCAAAGTAGTCAAGACGCCCATTATTAACAAAACTACTACCTTCCTCAGTGGTGGATATATCATGTAATAAAGCGTTGGGATTGACCTCACGAAGCTTAGTCTTGGTATTCTTCACTGTCTTTCTAAACCCAGGGGCACGTTTCTCACTGAGGATATAGTTCTGTCCTCGTGTAAAGGCATTTACAACTTCATCGGGATATTTACCATCAGCGTCCCACTTGGTTTCAAATGTTTTAGCAAGCTTGTTGATGTCAGCTTGTTTAGGTTCCTCTAATATGGTGACAGGAACATTATCGGATGGAGATGTGTGTGACAATTGTTGATCAAGTGCACTATAAGCTAATTGGCGTTTATTGGTGATATCAATAACTCTTTCGTTCTTATCTGGTGACATAAGACCATTCCGACATAGTCTAATAACAATAACTTTATTAGGATTGAGTGCCTTGAGTACCTCGAGAAGAAAGCGGTGTTGTATAGGCTCATAAAATGCACGAAGTGAGTCGTTAACGAAGAGATGAGCTTCCTTGCTACTACTGTAAAGGACGGCCTTGATGGCTTCGTGTAATGATGGACACGATTCTATACACCGACGATCATGAGCTCTTTCAAGGAAGAACTTTGGATGTAATAATACTTGATGATTGAAGTGATCCTTCTCCTCACGAAGCTTGGCATCTACCAACATTCGAGCTCCTTGTGTCTTGCCAGTGTTACGATGTTCTGTGCCTTTTGACACACGTCCAAGTAGAAATAACTCGACAAAGTCACATAAGTCACCGTTGTACCCAGGAAACTCTTGCTTGATTAGTCGTGCCGTTTCCTCACAGATGGACTTGAACTCTGGCGCGTTGATAAACTCAGGGGAGTTATCACTATCCCTCTTCATGGCGTTGTACTTCTTCATACCTTCTTCAACTTTGGCATATTGAGATTGAAATATATCACCTAATCTCTCCGTGGCGGAAGGTGATGTATCATCAACGTCAATCACTGAATCGATTTCCTTGATCGACTGGGCAAAAAGCTTTACCTTGGTACTGCCACAGCCATTCCATCCTCCGAGCGGCTCGTCACCAACCGAATCATCATCTCCTGTATCAGAATCGTAGGATTCTATACTCTGATCATCATCTGTAGTATATACTGTGTCTATACCATCAAATGAATAGGCACTCTCATCATCCTCTGTATTATACAATATGTTATATACAAAGCCAAGAATAATAAGTTGAGAAAGTGAAAAATAGATGTGATCGTACACGAACCACATTCACATAGACTTACCATCAGATGAACAGTCACTCTCGTCATCGTTTCCTTCCTCTTCATCACTACTATCGGCATTAGTTTGTGGCGAGGCAATGTTTATGTGTGTATCAACTGGCTGGCTGGAATCTTGGGAGGTCGTTAGTGCATCATCAATATCCACAGTGACCTCATCATCCGTGTTGTCCAATAAACTAACATCCGTGTTGTTCAATAACATACTTGCTGATTCATTATCGGATTCCATGTCCATCGAGGTTTCAAATTCCATATCTTGGGCGGCGTTTATACCATCATCAACTACATCATCCTCTTCCTTTTCAGTTCTTTGTTTCTTCTCTTTTGTATTATCATTAGTAGAAGGATGTCTCGACTGTTCTACTTCATTGTGTGATACTAATTCTAACTGCCGCTTCTTAGACTCCTGGCATAATAAATTCTCACAATCTGTCTCAAGCTGTTCTAAAATCAGTTTAGCAGCAGCTATTGCTTTCTTTTTTTGTTGTAGAGGAGTTAGATCTACAACTGATAATTCCCCCATCATAAAATTGAGAGTACGGGCTGCTAATTCCTTACCCTCTTGGTCTACCTTTGATGTTGGTGGTGTTGGTGTTGATGATGATGTCAATGATGATATATGCTGTTGAATTAATCTCCTGCCCATCTCAGTGCCCAAGACATACTTTAAATATAATTCATTGCAACTTTCTAAAGTTTCATCACTTTTGCGGTGGCCATAAGCAAATGAGTTGATGTATGCCTCACCCTCAGATAAATTCTCTAAATCATCAGAATTAGTGCCATGCCTAACCAATACCGTACCACCACTATCTTTCTTTACTAATTTCCATTCTTTATCAGCTTCTAAACAAGTAAATAGAATATCATACTTCGTTTCAATTTGTTTGTCTATTTTTTTATCGGGGTGGTGCAATGTTGAGAAGTCGGATTGTATTGATATAATATCGTTTGTGTTCATAAGTGGTGTTTGTTGTTGGTGCTGCTGTTGTGGTTGGTGCATCTCATTTTGTTGTGCAGCAACAACTCGGTTTGGTTGTTGCAATTCGCTCATATTATTTACATATACTTTTTATACATGAATATACATGGCCGTTCCTCAAATAGAACGACCACTTAGCTGTGCATCTTTATTTGTATATGTAAAAAGCAGTTACTGTAGGCTATCGTAGTTGTAATTATAATTTTATTGTTGATGTTTTGGTGCATGAGAGATGTACCTTGCAAGGATGTGAAGTGGTTGCTTCTTTAAATAATCTACTTAATCTTTACATTTTATCTCAAGAATTTCAACACGACTATAACTAATTACTACCGTATATGTCCCGCACAGTGGGCGTAAATATTAAACTATTAACGAACAGCACAACAGCACCAGCAACAACGACATTTTAAGAGACTTATGAAGAATTCCTTTTGTAGGTACATTTACGGTTTATTTAAAATAACAAATTCTTGGTATCTTTCCCTTTTCCTGCCCGGCGCCCGGGCGCCTCTCTTGAAGCCTCGGATCTCCTCGCAATAAAGTTCGACAATGAGATAGGTAGGTTGATGAGAGAGGCCCCTCTATCTTTTGTAATAGGTAATGCTATCACACTTCGCCTACTAAAGATATCGCAAGGTGAACGATTGATAAACATACTTGCTGGATATATAAACAAATATATTAACAAATTCTTCATATTTTCAAGGGCAGGTGAACGATTGATATACAACAACAAATCAACAAATAAAGTCATACGATATCTAACCTAACAACATCTTCGTATTTTGAAGAGCAGAGGACAGATATATCACCAAAAATCAGTTACACTAATATGAGAGTTATTATCGCTACCCTTCTATTGGCTGCTTCTTCAGTGGCAGAAGAAGATACATACTCTTCCGAGCAATCTAGATTACAAGCAGCATTGGTTACAATTGAGAAATCACTAAACAAAGAACAATTATTGACTGAGGGCGATTGGACTGATCAGTTAAAGTGTACAGGAGACTTCGATTCACAGCAGCCTTCTTTAGTTAATGATAAAGCTACATGTGAAGCAACTACAGATGCTACTTCAAAAGCGTGTGTGTGGTGTGACGCCACTCAAGCAATTGGGTCTGGCTTATGTGTTTCTGAAGATCAAAAAGCAATGTTGGGCCCATATTGGCAACAATTATGTAAAGAAGATTCTAGTATTCCCGTCAATCCAACACCAACACCTCCGCAACCAATCATTCCATTGCCTCCTACACCACCACCAAGTCCATTAGTTACTCCTCCCCCAAGTCCATTAGTTACTCCTCCTCCTACAGTCCCCCCAGTGGCACCCAATCCAGTGCCTGATCAGATTAAATGTAGTATGGATAAAACGCAGAATCAAATTACAGATAAGGTGACATGTGAAGCATACCATCCTGATGCTACCACTACTTGTGAATGGTGTCAAATCGAATGGTTGAATGCAGGTAGTTGTTTAACAGCGGAAATGAAGCAGCAGGTTGAATTCTTGTGTTCCAAGAAAGACACTGATAGTACTTACTTGCGTGGTGATGGTCATGCATATGACTCTGCCTGTTTGGCTGGTGATACTGGTGGGTTAGAAGATAAGGATCAATGTGCAAACAAAGTGGATTCAAATGGTAAACAATGTGTATATTGTGAAGCGGCTGGTGTCTTTGGCGTTTGTGTTACCCCAGATCAAAAGAGTTATCTTGGTGAATACGCTACTTGTGATGATGAAACTTCTGCATATGATACTGCTGTGAACGCTCCTTTGGCTGCTATTGAGTAGACTATATAGATATGTTTTGTATTGATAAGGAAATAAAATGTAGAAACTTGTTTGTCATGTAGAACAATCTGTAGTCTGTAAACTTTAGTTTTGTCTTTGATTTATTATATTCATCAATCAGATCATCAGTAAACTATCCATTTATCTGTCCTATTTCTAGAAGATTTCTTACAACTTGTCATATAAAGCTCCTCATCTTTCTTGGGGTGATGATGTTGAGACATACACTTTTCATCTTTTCCTGGTAGACGAAGTTGAAATGCTTTGTCCTTTCGAAGCTCCTCCCAAACCTGATGTCGTGAATTGTCACAGGTTGACAGAGCAAGATAGCGCCCGCCTCCGATTCGTTCAATGCATTGTGATTTGTTCTTTCGAGACCGAATTCTGCCACTACTAAAGAACCATTGTTGCCGAGAGTCATTATTCGAGCATTTGTCTATCTTTATACGACTTCCCCTCCCACAGTCTCCTCTTGAGCATTTCATACACCAAAATCGTTCGCTACTTGATTCCTGCCAATAGTAACCACGTTGCCAATACATACGCATTTTGAAATATGCAGCTTTTCTTCTACTTGTAGAGAATACGGCTGCTGCCGATGATAACTCTCGTTCTTCTATTGCAATTGTCTCCTTATTTGTTGATGTCGAATTAGAATTTATCTCGAGATTCCTCTGCTTTCTACTATGTCGTTTGTGTCGTCTATGATGTGGTTGATGAGAATGATCAGCGGCTGTAATAGTGCATGACATTGCAATAAATGCACAGCTACCAGTAATAAGCCGATGGGTCAGCAGTCTCGGAGCCATTATTATTAGAGTTGTCGATGTAACTTTACTATATCAATGTAGGTATGATAATGAATTAGAGGAGCGAAGACTATGAGTATCATCGAGGTATGATATCACACTATGAGAGGTAACGGCTTGCCTTAATCTGTCTCTATGTGATATTACAACAGCGCATGTGCCCAATCTACATACAACATCTACCTATTATATGTATCATCTGACGGCCATTCTATTTTTTTTTTTAGATATGCCCAAGGATACCGAGAGTATCCTAGGACTGGTATCTATCTACCGTAAGTAGTCTGATGGTACGACTGATGCAGTAGCATCATTACTTCATTAGACTGTCGTTCATTAGTTGGCAACACATACATAGAATAATATAATGATATAATGGCTTTATTACTGGTGATAACCTAAATTCTAATCCTAAAGAATGCCATCTTTCATGACATGACACCCACAAAAACAAAATGTCGCTACTTTTCGTCAGCGGCGGCAGCATCTCATGTACTTCCTTTCATGAATCGCTCAAAACTCGCAAATGAATCAGAATCGTCAACAGCATCTTCTTCTTCACAGTTGGCCTGGGAAATGTTAATCTCATCTTCAAACACTACTGAACTTCTCTTAGTAGTCCCGCTACTCCTACCATTCTGCTCGGCCTTCGCCAATAATAGCTTCAGATCTGCGACCTCTTTTTTCAGTTCTGCCTGACCTTGCGCTGAGTTAATAATCCTAATCCCTTCATCATCTGCTTCAGAAGAGGATGTAACAGAAAATCTATCAGTACTGTTTCGAGAATCACTCCTTCTTAGTCTCTTGTCTCTTAGAGCTTTAATCTTGGGCACAAAGATCAGTAACAATATGGAAGAACAGATGACAAATATCAAGCCTACCGAAACGAAGTAGTATGCTCCAACATTTTCACGGGCAATAATAATGACAGGGATAGCAATGAAGCTCACTAATAAACATAAAGCCATAGCCTGGAATATATATGAACTTTCTTGGAGCTCTGTTGATATGTTCCTTGCTCGATAAGCTTGAAGAACTGCAAATAGAAGTATACCCAGATTGATAACTCCTAACACGCAGATAAAAATAGTCTGATGTTGCGAGCTACATACTCCATAAGTGTTGGTGCTCCTCTCAAAAGGATCTTGCTCTACCACTATCGTCTCGTGTGTGATTGGATCTATTATAGACCATACTAATAATATAATAATGTTGATAAGCAAGAGAACCACCATCGGCTTCATAACATCACTCGCGGTGAGCTTGATCCGTTTGAAACGTCGAGCATTCTCCATGATTTTCACAATCCTATAAGTCTTTGTGAATAGAGCGCTGAAAGTGAGACTAAACCCAAGTGCTAATAGCCAAGGATATGACATGCAAGCCGCATTAGCCCCTTTTTGGCTTGCTATGCCTAGATCTACTGTGAGAGGAATGATCGCCGATGCTAAAGGTAGGGAAGAAGAACAAATCAATTAAGTCAGTTTCATCACACACATGTTTCAAGTCGTTATAAGCACAATCTCTGCTCACCCAAGATCACTATCCCCCCGGTTAGTAGATACAAGAAGATTGGCTGTGAAGATTTGACGACTCGTTCACAGCGATTAGCGTAAGTCCAATAAGTGAATGCAGCTGACATTACAAACACCGCACAACAAAGTAACAAACCGACGACTCGCAACCCCGTACTTAAATAGTTTGAATTGGTCTCCAGAGCTGGTAGATCCAAGGCAACTTTCTGTGTGCCATCGTTGAATGTATAGGGTGCCAGCGACTCCCATTGACCAAACTTGAATACATCAGTCCCCACAGCTTTGAACTGTACATTATCATCATCACTTGCATCTTTATCATCAATAAAGTTAGTCAAAGAATACAGCGCACTCCGTGGATCCCTCGTACCAGTTGTAGAATCCAGGACTACTCTTCCTGAAGTACCTTCAAATGATGTCAGATTACTAAGGAGAGCATCATACAGCTCTTCTCCAGTAAAGTACTCATCGTCAGTGATGTTGAATTGCTCTACTAGTCGACAAGCCGCCATTCCGATCAATACAACTGCATCATATAAAAAGGGAGCAACTAAACCAGGCGCTGTCAAAAAGTCTTTTCCTCGAGTTACAACGGTATGATTCACAACTTTTCCATCAATATAGTCCGAAGGCAAGAGGCTTTCTAAGTAAGCCACATCATCCTCATTGTTTAATTGCTGCAACGAACTCACGAGCTTATCATAGCTTTCAATGCCAGGTATCCCTCCTACAGCACTCAGAACACCAGTTCCTCTGAATGCTTTCGCCAATGGAGAGCCTTCTTCGAACTGTTTACTTCCGATATAGGATCCTACTCCATCTGAAAACAACCACTGATGGATTCCATCGCCTGCAATCCCTTGATTAAATGCCTCCGTCATTATTCGATCAATATCTTCTGAGAATAGAATACCAAAGAAATATGTGTATTGTGTATTCTTCAGTTTATTTATTGCCTCTAATACCTCCTCATCAGATGGTGAGTATGAGATATCTACAGTTTCCACTTGTAAATTAGGCACTTGTTGTGCTGCAAGATTAATCCCCTTGGCAAAGGCGTTGCCATATGCATCATCGACATGTAAAACAGCCAGGTAGTTGACATTCCACTCTTCCAACTTAGCCAGTAATGGTATAGCTGTACCATCATCATTTGGTACCGTACGGCCAAACAATTTGTACTGACTCTTATCATCCAATGAGGAACTGGTACTTATGGGAGAAATCTGAGGGAAACCTCTGAGACCAGATATAATCGAAGTGGGTACACTTATAGACGAGTAAGCCGCACCTAATATACCACAAGGTAGAAGTTGATCCGTTCTACTCCTATCTGTTATTGATATTATATGATCAACACCAACTCGTTGTGATGCCTCAGTATCGAATGCTTTAGATGTAAATCGTAATGGACAACGTTTATGAATATCTGACAACTCGGGTACTATACTGCCATCGCCAGTGTTTAAATGTTGCATTGCCAACGAAGCCGCCGCAAAAGATTCATAACTTCCCAGGGCGTTGATTGGGATACCATCACCCGTACTAAAGAAAAATAGGAAGGGCAAATACGCAAGTGCCAATAGTAATGATTCGCCAGTAGAAGAAGATGTGTTGATGATGTTAACGTTACCACTAGTGGATGTTGGAGGATTTGTAGATAATAATTCTTGTAGGGATATTAACGATTTGAGATTTTGAGAATATATAGGCGTAGGGAATATGACCAAGGCCATAATAATGACATGCAATGATAGAATCAAGGAAGACAACATAATTTTGGAGAGTTGCAATTTGCAATAAACCCAAGCCAACTCCACAACCTCTAGGTATACTCCAACAAACAGTCAATTAAATGATGCCGATAAGTAGAAAACACTCTGTCTCCGTTAGTTGTTCTAAATGATGCCGATAAGTAGATAATATTGTTCTCCTCTTACTCTGTGTCCTATGGTTGGATGTCACATAACAGTGGATGTTATCTACACATAGGTACCAAAAGTGTTGGTGGTGTTCAACCAAGGACATCACTCAACTCTCATAATATTATTTATGTACGACTTCAACCTTCTCAGAAGACCCGTGTCTGCAAGAAACAAAATATTGATGAGAGATTGCATGCAATATATGCCTTGTTGGGTGTTCGGATCGTTATTATGCTCGCTCTTGCTTCACTGCCTTATGGATGATCATAAAATATCTAAATCGTCTAGTATATATTGAAAAGTTAGTAAACATATAATATCTTTTTTTCATCATCAACATCATCGCTCCATTGCAATAGAACATTACAGCAAAGTATCATGATCAACAATACAACATCATCCATCGAGTCTGCAAGAATGGCGGCTGCTGACAGTCAGCTTGGTCTATTCTTGATTACAGCTTCATTTGTCACGCTTTTTGTCGTACATGTCATCTTCACTCGATTCTTCTCTTCATCGTCTTTCAAACGAGATGCACATAACAATACATTTAATACTACAGCCAATGTAGTATCACTGCTATCCAATCCTGACTCTGTATTGAAAAGAGAAAAGGTAAAAGAGTCGATAGCAGGATATGAAACTCTCTTCGCTGGAGCCAGAAAAGAAGTTGGTACTGTTACATCCAAAGATTCAATTGAGCATCGGGAGAGGGAGTACAAAACAATGGTTAACTCCTTCTATGATTTGGTTACAGACTTTTATGAATGGGGTTGGGGGCAGTCTTTTCACTTCGCTCCTCGTCTATTAGATGATACTTTTGAACAGTCTATCCTTCGTGCAGAGTATTATCTTGCTCTTAGAGCTAATATCCAACCCACTTCGAAGGTTTTAGATTGTGGTTGTGGCGTGGGCGGTCCAATGCGTAACATTCATCAGTTCACAGGAGCCGATATCACAGGTATCACAATCAACGAGTATCAGGCCGGTGTTGCAAATAAGTATTGCAAACAGAAGAACATCGATGACAAGTGTCGTGCAATTCAAGGGGATTTTCAGAAGCTAACTGAAAAGTTTGATGCAGAGCAATTCGATGCAGCATATGAGATTGAGGCTACATGCCATAGCCCTGATAGGCGAGTATGTTTCAAGGGTATCCATCACTGTCTTAAGAAAGGATCATACTTTGTAGGATATGAATGGGTAGTCTTACCTGGATATGATCAAAACAATCCCGATCATGTTAGAATCAAGGAGGGTATCGAAGTTGGGTGAGTAGTAGAGTCTTTTGAAAAATGTTCTGAACACTTCTTGTACCGTCGCTCATACATATATCTTTGTTCTTAGAAATGGCTTACCGACCCTGGCAACCACACAGGAGATTGTGGATGACTTGGAAGCTTCAGGTTTTGAAGTAGTAGACGTGTTTGGTAAGTAGTATAGACTTGTGCTCTAACATCTCCTTCGTGTTGTACCCTTGCTCATATCATATGTCGTTTGTGATATCTCTAGATGCAAATAAGAACGTTCACTCTGGTCGAGAGGTACCATGGTATCAGACTTTGTATGGTTCGTTTACCTTCAAGGGCTTCAGAATGACTAGATTGGGACGGATATGTACACATACGCTTGTTTCCACACTTGAATTCTTGAGGATAGCTCCGAAGGGATCTGGAAAGTCCGCGTTTGTATTGTTTTGTCACGTGAATGCTTGTGTTCAATATGAAGTCTTAACTGTTTGGGATCTTCATTTGAGCTTAGCTTGCCTTTATTTGATTGTTTTTATAAACCACATGCACTCACATGTGTTACTATCTTCTCTCTCCAACTTCATAAACCGCGAAACGCGCATCTTCCAGTTCGTGTAAGTTCTCTGCTAAATGCCACTGCTCTTGATTTGGTAGAAGGTGGACAGAAGGAGATCTTCACTCCCTCTCTATGCTTTGTTGCAAGGAAGAAGTAGTTTTGATCAGTTTATCATTCTCTAGATTTATGAGAAAGAAGTTATCAGTTTTCACCCTTGGAAACTCCGAAGAGGGTAGGTGGGGGATAGCATAAATATCAGAGTTCTATGCTGGAAGAAAAATGTTTTTAAAATTTGCAAGGTAGGTAAGACATAAATAATTATTTAA
>Ga0214477_101223_pt1 | contig 13336 bp, 9 predicted proteins | sample M1_20Mar14CPVII9_FD_165058 | JGI IMG/M metagenome (GOLD analysis project Ga0214477, IMG submission 165058) | Marine eukaryotic communities from Monterey Bay, California, United States - M1_20Mar14CPVII9sort6BwellC16 | ecosystem: Environmental > Aquatic > Marine > Unclassified | place: USA...
CGATGACATTGGGGGCTAGTTCGTTTGCGTTTGCTGAGAACCAACCTTTCTTTTGTTCGCGAATGTTGACTCGGATCAATGTTTGTGTTTCGCGGCGTTTTGTTTCTTTGTCGAGGTGGATGATTTTTTCATTAAATTCGATTTCGAGGACGAAGCGTCCCTTTCTTCCCCGTTTTTGAGGTTGAAAGCGTTCGATATTCAGCGAGGCAAAATCTGATTCAACCGAGCGGATTTCAGCTTCTGTTTCAATAATGTAACCGCGGAGTTTTTCGATAATAAGCGAAAGAGGCGTCGAGGTTGTGTATTCTTCACAAATGAGTGTGCCGTTTGTGATTTTCCGCCAAGGCATGCCTCCAGTTCCGCTGTCCACTTTTTTCATGTCTGGCCTGCCAGGGATGATGGACACCTGAGCAGCGACGACTCGGTTGCGTCCCATTTCTTTTGCTTCGAGGAGGGCGCTGTCGGCTCGCACAAACAGGTCAGTCGCGGTGTCGTTGTCTTCAACCTCTGCGACGCCGAAACTGGCGGTGATGCACTTGCCACCGAGCATGGGTTGCGGGCTTTCGGTCAACTCGATGCGAATTTCTTCGGCTCGTTGAGATGCTGCTTCCAGATCACAATCCGCACAAATAATTACAAACTCTTCGCCTCCGTACCGAGCTACTACGTCTTCTGTACGGACAAATTTTCGTAATAAGTCGGCAAATGCAACGAGAGCGAGGTCACCGATATGGTGATTGAAATTGTCGTTGATTTTTTTGAAAAAATCGATGTCGGTTACGATCAAGCTGCATTTCAGTCCCGACGCATGTCGCGACCTCACGAATTCTTCCATCGCTTTTTCAAATTCGAGACGGTTCGAAACTTGAGTCAACGGATCTAGCATCGAAAATCGATATAGATCTTTTAGTTGTCGCTGGAGGTCCAGCTGGATCGAGGCATCGTGGATCAAGACAACACCACCGTGAATTTGTCCGCGGGCATCGATGACGGGGTTGAATGACATTTCAACCTTGTGTTGTCGACCACTGCGGCCGACGAGTCGATACTCACCTTGAATGGAGGTGCCAGTTTTAAACGCTTTTAGTAACGGATTGTTGGAGTCGAGGATTGTTGTACCATCGGAGGCTGAAAATCCGACTAGTTGTGGGGTCATTTTCAGCCCCTCTACCTTGCCCCAACTAATTCCAGTCATTGATTCGAGTTTTTTGTTCCAGCTAATTATATTCAGCCGCCTGTCCACAAAAATGACGCCGTCATCAAGGTTGTCGAGCAAAGACTGTTGAAATAATTTTACGATAGTTTCCCCGTGCGCGGGGGGGGCATTCACCGCAAGCGGTTGCTGAAGCGAGGTGTTATCCGTGGAAGGTGAGGTAGGCATGGGGTAAGCGTGGTCGTTGGATAGTAGTTTTAGCGATAGAATATCTGAGTGGCCCGGTGAAGGGAGAACCGGTTGTTAACCGTAGGTTGCCGGAGGTGATGAATGCCGATTCAGCTATTAGAATTCGATTCAACTTTTCATTAAGTAAAATGCAATCCTAATTCTGTCGGTTATAAGTATATTGAGGATTAGGGTTTGTCTTGGCACTGGAACTTGAAGGTTCAAAAAAATGAAACTAGCATCGGTTACCTATCAGCGACAGCGACGAATTGGGGTTGTCCAGGAGAACGAACGTTGCTTCGTGCTAGATCCGGGATTCAATGGCATTCCCGACACAATCGAAGCGTACTTGGCTTCCGAGCAAACTCAGGAAGCGCTTGCAGAACTTGAGTCAAATGGTTTTAAAGGGGTGGACGAAGTAGCGTTATCCGATGTTCATCTCAATCCACCCCTGAAAAAAGTAAATAAAGTAATTTGCATTGGAAAAAATTATGCTGACCACGCTCGCGAGATGGGAAGCGAACCACCTGAGATTCCTGTCGTTTTCAGCATGTTTCCTTCGGCGATTATTGGCCCCGGAGACAGCGTCGTATTGCCAACCATTAGTCGTCAGGTTGATTATGAGGCAGAGTTGGTAGTTGTGATTGGGAAATCGGGGCGACATATTCCACGAGATCAGGCAATGGATCACGTTTTTGGGTATTGTTGCGGCAACGATATCTCTGCCCGTGATTGGCAAAAGGGAAAGCCCGGGGGACAGTGGTTACTCGGTAAAACATTTGATACTTTTGCCCCTTTGGGGCCTTTTTTGGTAACGAAAAATGAAGTCGATGATCCTCATCAACTGAAGATTTGTTGCCGTTTGAATGGGGAGGTCATGCAGTCGTCAAGTACTTCTTCGTTCATCTTTCAGATTGACTTTCTGATCAGTCATCTCTCACAGTTCATGACGCTAGCACCTGGGGATTTGATTTTCACCGGAACGCCTCCAGGAGTGGGGGCAGGTAGGAAGCCGCCACTTTTTCTAAGCCCGGGTGATACGGTCGAGGTCGAAATTGAAAGCGTCGGCGTTCTTACTAACCCCATCGTTGCAGAGGTTTGAGTATTTTGCGGATTCAGCCTGCTTGTGTCGCCTTTGTTAACCCTAGAGATCGATAGTTGCCGAAAAGCATTAGAGGGCACGCTGTTTTGAGGGTACTTTTCTATGTCATTCAGACGAAATGATGCGCGACGACGCAGGTTGGCGATCGATCCGGTTGTACCGGTCGGCGTTGATCATTGCGTCGACTCTGAATCGGCAGAAGGTGATCAACCATCGAAGAGTCCGTCGCGTCACTACGCGTTCGGCGCTAACCGGCGATGTCAGGCAAAAACTACAGATTTAATACCGAAACGAATTTGTGCTTACTTACTAGTCGTTCTTGGTTTGTTGGCGGCACTTTGGCTGATAACATTTTTGGCAGGGCAGAGTCGTCAGTGGTCAGCCTATCTTGGCGATTCAGGGACGCGATTACTTTCGATTCGTGGGCAGGGTAGCCTGGCAAGCTGGTTCTCTTCCTTCTTGTTAATCATTACCGGAATGGCGAGCCTCCAGATTTACGCGCTGCGCAAGCACCGTTGCGATGACTATCGCGGAGCCTATCGGCTTTGGGGGTGGATGGCGGTGATTTTAATCCTCGCCAGTATCAATTGTGTTTCGGATTTGACCGGAGTTCTTGGGAATTTGACTAGCCGGATGTTTGCCAGCGAGTATGCGAATCGAGCCTGGATTCCACTCGCCTTAAAACTAGTCGCCTTAACCGTGCTCACGGTCCGTGGGATTTACGAAGTTCGTGCTTCGCTCGGCTCTTTGGTGTTGGTGATTTTTGTTTGGGCAGCTTATGTAGCAGCGATTGTTCTGCAGTATCCAGCGACCAAGGAAGCCCTTGCTGATTTGGGGCCTAACACCATGTTGGGAAATTGCCTGTTGTTTGGGACAACTGGTCTGTTTTTGGCGCACCTGACGTATGCGAGATATGTTTTTCTTGACGCCCATGGGTTAATGAAATTGCGGGTGAAGGTGAAAAAGGTTTCGACAGTAGAAAAGGCCAAGCAGGTCGATGCTGCCGAAACGAAATCCCAGCCTTTCGTTGCGCCAGTGGTGCCGTCTGAAAAGAAAAGAAAAGAAGAGGTGCAGGAAGTTGTTTCCGTAGCGAGTCAGTCGCCTTTGGGCAAGCAACCCTTGGTGAAGCAGCCCAAAGTTAAGCAGCCCAAAGTTAAGCAGCCCAAAGTTAAGCAGCCCAAAGTTAAGCAGCCCAAAGTTAAGCAGCCCAAAGTTAAGAAAAATCGCAACGACCAGCAGGTTGCGGCGGCTTCGGAATCTCCAAAGAAGGCAAAGGCTGTTTCGGAGCGAGACCCGTCTCCTTCGGAAATTTTAAAACAGATGGCGGAGGCGTCTCGCGCCAAAGAAAAACGTCGACTTGAGGATCTCGAAACGTCTGAAGCAAGCCAATCGATTGAGGTTCCTGAAATGTTCGAATCAGTGAAGATGTCGAAGTCGCAGCGTCGAAAGCAGCGAAAGCTTAAAAAGCAACAGCGCCGAGCTGCTTGATTCTGGGCTGTCGCTTCTCCTTCACCTGAGCACGTTGTTCGCCTAAGATATCGGGTTCTACCCGTGATTAGAAAGTCTGTGTTGAGGCTTGCGTTCTTGAGCCGTGCATTCCTCTAACGAGACCTGTGGCTCATTACTATTTCAAAATCCGCTATCGATAGACGACGATTTCATGACGATTCGCACACGCTTTGCTCCAAGTCCAACCGGTTACCTCCATATTGGAGGCGTCCGAACGGCACTTTTTAATTGGTTATTGGCAAAACAGGCGGGAGGGCAGTTTATCCTTCGCATTGACGATACCGACAGTCGCCGAAATCTGGACGAAACGTTGCAGCCGATTCTGGACGGTTTTAATTGGTTAGGCCTGGATTGGGACGAAGGGCCGGAGGTCGGTGGCCCTCACACGCCGTATTTTCAATCTCAACGGTTAGCGCACTATCAGGCTGCGGCTAAAAAGTTGTTGGCATCGGGGCATGCGTATCGGGATTATTCTAGTCCGGCAGAAATGGCGACCGAACGCGAAGCGGCAGAAAAGGAAAAGCGAGATTTTGTTTACAGCCGGACCTGGATGGCTGAGTCAGATGAACAGGCAGCAGAATTTGAGTCGCAAGGGCGTTCATTTGTCGTGCGTCTGAAAATGCCGCGTGACGGAAAGTGCGAGTTCCACGATCTTGTGCGCGGCGATGTTTCTTTTGACTGGGGGCGAGAGGCCGACCATGTCATTCAAAGAGGCGATGGAACGTGTCTTTATCATCTCGCCAATGTCGTTGATGACCACGACTTTGACGTGACTCATGTTGTACGCGCCGTTGAGCACTTATCGAACACGCCAAGGCAAATTTTCATTCTGCAGTCTCTAGGTTATAAAATGCCTCAGTACGCACATATCCCATTTGTCGCGGAGCCGGGAAGCAAGAATAAATTAAGCAAAAGGAAGATCGACCAATATCTCAATAACAAAGATTTCAAACGTCTTTATCAGGCCGGTGCTGAAATTGCCAAACGAATCGGCGTCGAGGCAGATCCCTATTCTTTTAATCCTGTGCTGGTTGATTTTTACCGCGATATTGGATTTCTCCCGGATGCGGTTCTGAATTATCTTGTGCTCCTTGGTTGGTCGCTCGACGATAAAACAGAGGATTTCTCACGCGAAGAAATGCTGGAGCATTTTTCAGCTGATCGGATCGTGCGGAGTGAAGCCAGTTTTGATTGTCAAAAGCTGTTGTCGTTCCAGGCGTCTTACATGAACGCATTACCTTTAAAGCAAAAGACTAAAATGTGTCTTGGATTTTTGCAAAAAGCGAATCTCGTTAGCGATCCGGTTGAGTGCGAGCAGGGAAATTTGATTTCTCGAATCGTTGAATCAGCGGGCGACCGAATTTGCATGGCTGGCGATATTTTGAAGTTTGATACGTTCTTTATTGCTGACCAAAACATGGAATTCGAAGAGAAACCTTTTCAAAAACGAATGGTTAAACCGACCAACGCTGGTTTTTTACTAGCTGAATTCAATAAGATTTTGAATGCCACTGATGATTTTGATGCTGCCTCGTTAGAGACCGCACTGCATGGTTTCTGTGAAACTCAGGGGATTGTCGTCGGCGATGTTATTCACGCACTTCGTGTTGCCGTTACGGGAAAGGCAGCAGGCTTTGGAATGTTTGACACCATGGCAATCCTTGGTCGCGACCGCACTTGCAATCGAATTCAAATCGCCTTGGATGAACTGGCAAAGCGTGTGGAAGCGAACCAATAGAGTTGAATAAGGATTCTGGAGACTAAGTATTCAGATATCATTTCCCGGGATGTCAAACTAGATTGCTGTGATCGCCGGGGTGAAGCTCTGCTGGATTGGCATTGGGGAGAAACAGTTTAGCGCCAGTTTTGCCGTGGAGCGTGCATTGCTCGTCTTGAACTTTGAGCCAACTTCCTTCGCGCAATCCGAGGACCGGAGTGCTATTCTCTTCGTGGAATTCTGCAATGCGTTGCTCGCGAGTTTCTCCTTTGTGGGTTGAATTTGGGTCTGCATCAATGAAGTGCGGGTTGATTTGGAACGGGATAAAGTCCAATGCCTCGAACGAGGGAGGCTCCACGATCGGCATGTCATTGGAGGTTCGGATCGTTGGGCAAGCCATGTTGGTCCCCGCGGAACTCCCCAAATAGGGTGTTCCCCTCCCCTGCACTGCCTCGCGAAGAGGTTCTCTTAGTTGAAGATCGTAGATTGTCTTCAAAAGCCGGAAGGTGTTGCCTCCACCAATAAAGATGGCTTCCGCTTGTTGCACGCTGGCTGAGACGTTAGCCGCGTTGTGTATTGAATTGACCGCTATGCCGATGGGCGCCAGGGCCGATGCAACGAGGTCGGCGTATTGCTGATGATCTTTGAGAGCGTAAGGAACAAATAGAAGCGATTGGCAACCTTGCAGATGTTCCGCGATGGCTTCTCGGCAGTGCTCGAGGAATTCGGTGCCGTGCACACGAGAGCTGCTGATCAAAAGTAAGTTTCGCATCTTGAGTTGTTCCTCAGGTTGTCGGTGTTTACGGTCCTTGTCGAAAAAACGGTGGACTCGACTGGTGGGATTGTAACCGAGTTGTTGTGAGGGCTGAATCGGGAACTTACTGATTCCTGAGAGAACGGGTTGATTCAGCCCAAAAAGGGACTTCCCCTCGCTCAAAATTGCTTTTTCAGTTACGATTCGAGGCGAAGGTTGGTGTCAAATGAAGTGGCCTCAATCGCAAGCTTTGCAACAAAATGAGAGTTTATCTGTTATGAACGAGTCCGAGCACAAATCGCTAGATTTTATTCGCCAGAGGGTTTCCGACGATGTTGCTAACGGCAAGAACGACGGACGCGTTCACACGAGGTTTCCACCAGAGCCTAATGGTTATCTTCATATTGGGCATGCAAAATCCATTTGTCTGAATTTTGGATTGGCCGAGGAGTTTGGCGGGAAATGCAACCTGCGTTTCGATGATACCAATCCCGAAAAAGAAGACACTGAATTTGTCGATGCAATCCGTGAAGATATTCGCTGGTTGGGTTTCGATTGGGATGCGGAATATTTTGCATCGGACTATTTTGAAAAACTATACCTCTGGGCAATTGACTTAATTAAGCAAGGCAAAGCTTACGTTTGTGACCAGACGGTTGAGCAAGTGCGCGAATATCGCGGGGGTTGGGATAAGCCAGGAAAGGATAGTCCTCATCGGGATAGGACTGTTGAAGAAAATCTCGACTTGTTTTCGCGCATGAAGGATGGCGAATTCCAAGACGGTGAAAAAACACTCCGTGCCAAAATTGACATGAATTCGGACAATATGAATTTGCGGGATCCAGCGATGTATCGTATTCGTCATGCGACTCACCATCGTACTGGCGATCAGTGGTGCATTTACCCCAATTACGATTGGGCTCATGGGCAAAGCGATTCAATCGAAGGCATAACGCATTCCGTTTGCACCCTCGAGTTTGAGCAGCACCGCCCTCTTTATGACTGGTACATTGGTCAACTCGAGGTCCATCATCCGCAGCAGATCGAGTTCGCAAAACTGGTTATTTCCAATACGATGATGAGCAAACGTAAGCTAACTGAGCTTGTGGCCGGTGGTTTTGTTGAGGGTTGGGATGATCCACGGATGCCGACCATTTCCGGGTTTCGAAGGAGAGGGTTTACTCCAGAGTCGATTCGCAGTTTTACAAAACGCGTTGGTATCACCAAGCACAATAGCACGACTGATATTGCGCTAATGAATCTTTGTATTCGTGAGCACTTGAATCGAATTGCTCCGCGTGTGACTGGTGTTCTCGATCCGCTCAAAGTCGTGATTGAAAATTATCCAGAAGGTGAATTTGAGATGCGGACAACGGGGGTCAACCCAGAGGATGAAAACGCTGGAACGAGAGAGGTACCGTTCGGTCGAGAGTTGTACATCGAGCGATCCGATTTTATGGAGGACGCTCCTAAGAAGTTTTTCCGTTTGACAGTGGGTGGAGAAGTGCGATTGCGAAACGCATTTTTTCTCAAATGCAATGAGGTGGTTAAAGACGAAACAGGTGAAATCGTTGAGTTAAGGTGTACTTACGATCCTGAAACTTCGGGTGGTAAGGCCCCGGATGGTCGCAAGGTTAAGGGAACCATTCACTGGATTTCGGCCGTGCATGCGATCGATGCCGAGGTGCGGCTCTACGATGTTATGTTCGAAAATGAAGACCCCGCTGATGTTCCCGAGGGAAAAGACTGGAAGGACTTGATCAATCCCAATGCTCTGGTTGTGAAACAAAATGCTAAAGTGGAGCCAATCTTAGCCGAAGCGAGCGCAGGAGATCCTTATCAGTTTGTCAGGAACGGATATTTCTGTGTCGATTCCAAGGATTCTCAACCGGGAAAGCTCGTGTTTAATCGGACGGTGACGTTGAAAGATGCTTGGTCAAAACAGCAGAAAAAAGGTGGCTCGCCAAAGTGATCTTGAGGCATCGGTCGCTAGACCTTTGTGCAAGCAGCAAAGTATAATTGGCTTCCGGCGATTTTATAGTTTTTTAGGCTTTGAACGATGTTTGAACGTCGCTCCCTTCGATTTCCAATCACCCTTGGCGTTACGTTAATCCTGATTATCGTGGCCTTGACTGTGGGGTGGGTGCTGTTGAGCATCAGTGGTGCGACTAATCGTCAGCCGCAATATTATTGGACAATGTTGTCGGTAGGGAGCCTGCTTTTCCTTGTCGTATTGATTGGCGTAGTGATGTATTTATCGCTATCCATTAAAGCGATTAATCTGACTCGACGTCAATCAAATTTTATCGACAGTGTGACTCACGAGTTGAAATCTCCCATTGCGTCGCTAAAGCTCTATCTTCAAACCATGAGCATGCGAGATGTGGATTTAGAGCAAAGAGATAAGTTTCAACAATTCATGATGGCGGATGTCGAACGACTTGATGGCTTGATTAGTCACCTTCTAGACGCGGGGAATATCGAACGCAAGCATGTTGGTGAGGATGCTGAAACGATTGATCTTGGCGAGTTGTTGGTGGGCTGTGCGGCGACGGTAACTGCGCGTTACCGAATCGATGAAGCAGTGATTGAGTTAGATTTATGCGATTGCCGTATCAAGTCAGACCGCGTTGATGCAGTTATGATTTTTAGAAACTTAATCGACAACGCGGTGAAATATGCTGGCTCGCCGCCGCAGGTTCAGGTGTCTTCGCGGATCGTAGGTGAAAATGTAGTCGTTGAAATTTCGGATAATGGAGAAGGGATCCCGAAGGGGTTTCGCCGAAAGGTGTTTGGGAGGTTTTTCAGGTTGGGCGCAGAATTGCAGCGAAAAAAACCGGGGACGGGACTGGGGCTCTATATTGTTAGGACGCTTGTGAAAAGACTTGGCGGAAAAGTTGCGGTGCTCGATCGGGATAAACGATTTGGAACAGTATTTGAGGTGCGGCTACCAAACGCCGAAGCTCATCATTCCACTGGGAAAATCAAATCGATTGAAAAGTCGAGTTAAGGTTTCAAGATTAACAAAACCTAAAGTGATGAACTTGGAAAATAAAAAACATATTTTGGTTGTTGAAGACGAAGAGCATTTGGCCGTAGGTATCAAATTTAACCTCGAGGCCGAAGGGTTTCTCGTGACGACTGTTGGGGATGGGTTGGCTGCATTGAAAACAATCGAGAATGTAGATTTACCTGTTGATTTGATCGTACTTGACCTAATGCTGCCCGGCATGAGTGGGTATGAAGTCTGTGAGCAAGTGCGTCAGTCTGGCGAGCGGATGCCGATTCTAATGCTGAGCGCGAGGACGCTTTCAGAGGACCGTACCCGCGGGTTTGAGGTAGGGGCAAGTCAGTATCTCGTTAAACCATTTGAGCTGGAGGAATTGTTAGCTCGAATAAAAAATTTGCTTTCTCAAAACGCAGTGATTGGAAAGCATGGCGGTACCCCCGCTGCCAACCATGTGGTTGAGTATGAGTTCGGCAATGCCGTTGTCAATTTTCAAACCTATGAAGTATCGGTCAGGGGGAAAGCGGCGAGGCTTACCCAGTTGCAGATCAAAGTCTTGAAGTTTTTTGTTATGAACGAGGGGCTTGTTGTTCCGCGGGCAAAGCTTTTAGAAGAGGTTTGGGGGATGCACGGAAACATGAACACCCGAGCTCCGGATCAAGTGCTGCGTCAGTTGCGCAAAACTTTTGAACTTAACCCTTCGGTGCCCGTGCACTTTTTGACCATTAGAGACGCCGGTTATCGGTTCTTAAAAAAACCTGTGCAGAAATAGTTGTGGAAGTGGACGACGCTGTTAAGTTTGCTCGATTAGCTGAGAGGTTAACAATCCGTAGTGGTTTGCTTGGAGTAGATTTAAGTTTGGGGGCGTCTTAGGCTTGCCGAAGATCAGCACGCACGGTGCTGAGTTGCTTTATGTTCCTCAGCAGGATTGGGCCACTGGTTGATTGGAAGTTAACGCGGCACCAGTGAACCCGGGCGGCAGTGTGAAGAGTCCGGCTGAGAGCTGGTTGTTGTTTTTATCTCCGACTTCAGAGAAAGCTTGACTCCCGTACATGCTTTGCCCAGAGGGGCGGTAGTTAGCCGAGTAGGTCGAACTGCCCGGCATTTGGGAGAGGGATGACTGGGTTTTCTTGCCCGGAAGATTGCAGCCCACTTGAGACATCAGAAGCAACAATCCGCCCACTAACGTCAAGAGTGTAAACGATCTGCTCATTGCCCTGCCCTCATGCGTGAAATCTGATTCGAAACGATTTGCTCTTCGCCACGCAAACGAACGCGGGCGGAACCACGAATTGTTCGTGATGGAACAGCAATAGGTTGATCAAATCAGTTTGGAAAACCACGATTGTTAGAATCTGTCCGGTGTTTTCCGCAGGTTCGTTAAACTTTCACACAGCTCTGGCTTATGAAGCTCAGGTTTCTCTCTCACCTTGCCCGCTAAGCGGTTTGCTAACGCGGTTGGATGGCGAGTTATATCAAACAATTGATAAATTGGGGCTGAGCATTGTTTTCATTGAGGCTGAGCGTTTTAATCCAGAGCGCGGCTGTTAAGTTGCTTTTGGGAGGGAAGTTTTACATTCCAGGCGAGCCCCATTTTTTCCAGCGTTCGAATCACGATCCAGCTAAGATCAAATTGCCACCATTTTAGGCCGTGTCTCGCCGAGGTTGGAAAGGCGTGGTGGTTGTTATGCCAGCCCTCACCATGGCTTAAAAAACCAAAGAAAATATTGTTTCGAGAGTCGTCCGACGATTTGTAATCTTGCGAACCAAAGATGTGACAAATTGAATTGATTGACCAGGTGATATGGTGTGAGACGCACACGCGAGCCAGTCCACCCCAGAGTAACCCAAGTCCGGCTCCTGCGGCGATGCTTGCCAGAGAGACTTCCGGAGTCAAGAGCGTTGCTGCTCCGCCAATCGCGGCTGGAATTAAGAGGCTGGCGGTAACCCAACCGACGTAATGATTATCAATCGCCATTAACATCTTGTCTTCTAAAAGGTCGGGGACGTACTTTACACGTTCCTCTTTGGACCAGTTGGAGTTAAAGAGCCAGCCTGTATGGGAATGCCAAAACCCTTTTAGTTGATTGAGCATTCCACCGTCATGAAGATGAGGTGAGTGAGGGTCGCCTTCATGATCCGAGAATTGATGGTGTTTGCGGTGGACCATGCACCAGTCAATGGGTGAGCCCTCGACGGCAAACGCGCCCATGGCGGTCCAGAATGCTCTGATCGGAGTTACTGTTTCGAACGATCGATGTGTCAACATGCGATGGTAACCAATGGTGATTCCCATGCCTGTGAGATACCAGCCTCCGACAAGCATAACGATGTCGAGCCAACGCACCATTCCGTATTGAGATGCAATCAAGATCGCCGTCATTAATCCAGCCAAGGGGAAAAGAACGGTCCCTAAAATGACGAGACGTCGCGCTACCGAATCTTCATCGGCATGCTCGATGATTGAGTGTTGGGAATCCGAACTTGATCCGCTTGTAAGTGTATTTGTCGTTGGGCAGTTTGTGACCGTGGGCTTAACGCGAATGACTGGTTCCGTCCGAGTGGTTTCCGTCCGAGTGGTTTCCGTTACCGATGCCATGAAAAGATTCCTATCTGTGGGGGCTTGTCCGACCGGAGAATCCGAAAACGGTGGCCGAGTGAGGCCTCGCGATCGATTGCTAAAAGTATAGGAAAAAGCGACGCAGGAATTGCGTTTGGCTTGTTTGCCAAATGTAATTCTTATGTAATGATTGACTGGCTGCTGGCAAACGAATTTGCGACAAAAATGAGACCGGTCAGTCGCGTCGAGTAGGGGTTTCGTTTCGCGCTGGGGGAAGTGCGCGCTCTTGGGGTAGTGCGCACTCTTGGCGTAGTGATTTTCGTTCCAATGGTAACACGGGGTGTCGCCAAGTTAGTTTTTGAACTAATCGGCGACCAATTGAGTTAGGATTTACAACCCGTGTTCGAGCCGTGAAAAAAAGATGAACGTTTTTTAGATTGGATTCTTGCCGAATTAACCAATCACCGAATCGACGTGTTCCTTTAACGATCCATCGATTCGTGGGCCGATGTTTTCAACGACGCGAGAGGCGAAGTAATTGCCCCATTTTGCTGCGTTGTTGGCGGTCATGCCCGAAGTAATGCCGTAGAGGGCTCCCCCTGCAAAAGCGTCACCCGCTCCGTTGGTGTCGATTGCATTCACTGGGAAACCATTGACTTTGGAGACGTCCCCTTTTTCGACGACGTAGGCACCGTCACCGCCATCTGTGATAAATGCCAGGTCGCAAATAGCAGCCATTTTTGTGGTGCATTCGTCGATGTTTTCGGTTTGGAAAAATTGCTTCGCTTCGTCAGCATTGCAGAAGATAATATCGCAATAGTCTTTGACGACGCGGTGAAAGTCATCGGCGAATCGATCAATTAAGAACGCGTCAGAAAAAGTGAATGCGGTTGTGACGCCGAGTCGTTTGGATTGCTCAAATGCTTCGATACAAGCTGCTCTTGGCTCTTCAGCATCCCAAAGATAGCCCTCAATATAACTGCACTTAGATTGGGAAAGTAGGTCGACGTCGATTTCGGATTTGGTAAGCGTTGTCGAAATGCCCAGGTGCGTACACATTGTTCTCTCAGCATCTGGTGTCGTTAAAACGACGCAGGTACCGGTCGGCAGGGCTGTCTCGGGGGCGAGCGGTACGGGGAATAAGATGCCGCTCTGTTCCATATCCTGTTTATAGAATTCACCGTTTGTATCGTGTGCAACTTTGCCGCAGTAAACACCGCTTCCTCCGCTTTGAGCGATGGCAACCATCGTGTTGGCTGCCGAACCCCCCGAGGCGAGACGGAGATTTTTGCTTTCCAACTGACTG
>Ga0214477_101224_pt1 | contig 13312 bp, 10 predicted proteins | sample M1_20Mar14CPVII9_FD_165058 | JGI IMG/M metagenome (GOLD analysis project Ga0214477, IMG submission 165058) | Marine eukaryotic communities from Monterey Bay, California, United States - M1_20Mar14CPVII9sort6BwellC16 | ecosystem: Environmental > Aquatic > Marine > Unclassified | place: USA...
AAAACACTAACCTTGATCACCCTTAGCACCCCTAACCTTTCTATTCATCAAACTAGCACCTGTTCCTACCATACTTTGACTTTTGCCCTTATTTCCCTGCTGTGGAGTCTTTTTCTGTGGCTTAGTATTCTCCTGTCCTTGCTGTAATTGTGCACCATCCTTGACTTTGGATGCATAATTAACAACCTTGGGTGCCTCTGGTTTCTTTTGGGGTGGAGGTTGCTGTTGCTTCTTTTGTGGAGGTGCCTTCTTTTCAGGTGCCTTCTTCTCAGTTGGTTTAGCAGTAGGAGCCTTTGCCACTGCTTGAGGTGGTGCTGGGGCAGGTTGCTTCTTTTCCTCAACCTTTTTAGCAGGTGCCTCTACCTCCTCATCTTCCTCCTTGGTAGTCTGATTCTCATGTACATGTAAATCCTTAATATCCTGTCCCCTGAACATTAAAAACTCATGCATAATATCATTCGGTGGGACGAATGTAGACGCACCAGTAGTATCTAATAATTCACGTCCCTCGGTACCATATGATTTCACATTTTGTAGGGCTACGGTGGCGTCGGTTTCATTGATTGAATATAAGGTACCCTCGTAGCGGATATTCTTTTTGGATATTAGGGAGATTTTACTCCCTGTTTTGTTAAGAATACACACACATAAAAGATAAGGTATGTCAGGGATAGGATATCAAAGTATAAATAACAGACCCGATAGGAGTTGGGGTTGTCAGAAAATTTAAAGTTCATGATTTTGTGTTGTATCTTACCGAGTAAAGGATTGCTCATGGTATTAAATTAATACCGAAAATAAACAATAAGAGTGCGTAGATTGTCAATCTACTCTTGTCCCTATATTGCTTGGATTGTGTTGATAGTTTCTCTCTACTAGTTCGCCACCTTAGAAAGTAAAATCTTTTAATCAGTACTTATGTACTTCTGTACTTCGGCTCGCGACTTACAAAATAGGTTTGTACGATCGATTGTACCACTATTGGTTTAATATTGATTGACTGTGTTGGGTAAGGAGAGGAGAGTTATATAAAGTGGATAGTGTTAAGTAAATACAATGAGTGGATTAGATGACAGTATATTATGCGATGGTGTGGATAAGATATCATCAGATAATAAAACGTGCATATCATATGCAGAACATTGCAAAAAAGACGGTGCAGAAAATAGTGGTGATAGTAAGAGCAAAAGTGATGATGTTAACTCCTTATCCGATGGTATGGGTAGATTAGATATATATGATGATAAGCTTTTTGCAGATCCTCCACCTAAAGAAGAGTGTCCAATTTGTATGCTGCCAATGCCGCATTCTAGTGCAGGAGTTTGTGGATTGACAAAAACATACCAACCATGTTGCGGGAAGATTCTATGCTGTGGATGTGTCATGGCAGCAAATAAAGAAATGAGGAAGGGAAATATGAAAAGTTTGTGTCCATTTTGCAGAGTACCATTATCTTTGAATGATAAAGAGGATTTGAAGCGATTAAAGAAGAGAATGAAGTTGAATGATGTTGGTGCATTTTATACCATGGGTTATTTATACAGTAATGGAGATTGTGGCTTACCAAAGAATAAGAACAAGTCATTTGAACTTATGAATCAGGCAGCAGAGCTTGGTTCAAGTGATGCACATTATAACCTTGGTAATTGGTATTCTCAAGGTCGTCATGTTGTAAGGGATAAGAATAAGGCTACGCATCATTATATGCTTGCAGCGATTGGAGGGCATGAATTAGCAAGGTTTAATCTCGGAACGATGGAAGGAAATAATCGCAACCATGATAAAGCAATGAAGCACCACATGATTGCAGCAAGGTGTGGATTTGATGAATCTTTGGCAACAGTGGGGGCTGGATACAAAGTTGGGTTCGTAACAAAAGATGATTATGCAAGTACATTACGTGCACACAAAGCCAGTCAAGATGAGATGAAGAGTGAGGAAAGGACTGAAGTTATACCAATCAGAAACAGGATGATGGCAAAGCCATAGTGAATTTCTAGTGTGAACAGAGATGAAGGCAGAGCTACTGCAACTCTGTTGTAGTAATAGCAATAAGGTTCAAGCTAACATACATGTTATTAGATACATCCATATTGCCCCCATTAAAAACTGGTTCATTGATACCAACTTCATCATCTTATTATCACTACCAAGACTCTCTTGTGTTTAAAGAGTGAGCAGAGAACCAGCAAGATGAAAAGTGAACAGAGAACCAAAGCTAACACAGCTGGGAGGTAGTGCTAGAGCACCGAGGAGTTTATTGAATTTCAAGTCCAAACTAACAAAGTGTATATACATGTTATTAGATATCACTATCAATCTACTCATCCATATTTTCTTCATCAACAACCGGTTCATGGATACCAACTTCATCATCTTTATTATCACTGTCTGTTATACCTCTGTCAGATTCAGATTCATCTAGAGGATGCAACAGAGCACTCAATTTTCGTCTACTCTTTGCTCTTTCTAATGAGTCTTCATTATCTACTACTTTATCCGACTCCAATGATGATAATAATTCTGTAATACTACTCCGCCGTTGTTCTACAAGAACATTTGTACCATCATAAGATTGTCTCATTCCTTTCTCATGGAGGGTAAGCTCAACTAGATCTGGATCAATACCTTCTTTTTGGATCTTCTCCTCATTAATAACAGGGAAACTTGTTGGCATGTTCTTGACTGCCACCACAAGAATCACAAACGGTAAGATATTCATGTAAATCATCTTTTGTGCCCACCAGGGTATACCTTCTTGGTTTTCAATGGTTGGTAGATTCGAAGGAAGAATCGGAACACATATTGATACTGAAACGAGAGCTAGAAATACGTACCATGGATTGGCAAACGGCTCATTGATCCCTTCCATCGACTTCCAGATAAGATGTGAAGTAAGAGGTGTCTTGCCAAATCTATTAAGTGCTGGAGTATCCCACTTTGGTCTATTTGGAAAGAGCAAGGATGGAGTAGTTTCTAGTTCTTCTTCTTCGTTGTCAGCTTTCTTCTTCTGTTCTTCTGAGGAGATACTAATATTGAGCATCCTCCGGGAAACTTCCAATAGTGCAATAAGTACAACATTGATGGCCAGGCCAGTCAGACCAGCGTCAATCGGCACAGGATTATCCTCTCTACCGATGTATCCAAACATGATGGCAATAACATATATCGTTGAGAAGATGGCACCCGATGCAATACACCACGGATGGATATCTCTATTCTTCGTGTACAAACCTAGCAAGAAAGCAGGCATAGCTTGAGTAGACAGAGGGAACTGAATACTAACCAAGCCAGTGATACCATTCTTCCATACTAATCCGATGCATAATGCTATGCCCGAGGCAACTAAAGAGGCTAGACGTCCGGCCCATGATATTTTCCTTGGACTTGCATTCGGCCATATTGGATACAAAACTTCCACCGTCAGTAGTTGGGAGATAGAGATGACTAAAGAATCCGTTGTACTCATGATCGCTGCAAGTGAAGCAGTCAATGCTATATACCCTAAAGCCCGAGCGAAGCCTCCAAGATCTAACAGTGTTGCAACAATCGAGGTGAAAGGACTCGAAGTGTCTTCATTATTCAATATTTGAACTCCAATTGTTCCAATATAGACGGCAGGTAACATAGTGAACCAAACTGATAAGGTCAAAATCGAGAAGCTAATCTTCAAGTTTTGAATACTCTCTGTTGCATATATACGTTGGACATATTGAGGCAATGTAAAGTAACTAATAAGTATCATTGATGTTTGCCACATACCAAGTTGAAAATCTGTTGATGGAGTATCATAGAAGTCAGGCCTTGGATATGTGTTGGAATCCAACTCACTCCATGAGTAGTAAGATCTAGAGAGAACAGCCGGAATGGCAATGAAAGAAAACATCATAATCACTGCTTGTATAGTATCAGTCAATGCAACTGAACTAAAGAACGGAAGTTGAAAAGGGCATATGAATATGATGAGAACCAATATGAATCAATATGACATATCATATGCACAACAAACAAAGCTCAGTATCCGAGAAAACGTATACACTATCACATACCTTAATCCACCAATCCACTCAAATAGTAATATGATAATCATCATGATAATGACGGGATATACTGCATCAGGATCTAAATTGAACATTGCATTAAACGCATTCTTAAGTGCAGCAACCTGAGCTGATAAAAAGATAATCGCTGGTAGTATCTGAAGAAACACAATGGTGTATCTTAATAACTGACTCTGATATCTATCTGTAATAAAGTCAACTGGTGTTTGATGATTGCGTATATTAGATGCCTTCCGCAATCTTAATGCAGTACCGAAGTACCCAAAAAAGATTGAGAACAGATATGGCATCCATCGAAGTGATGTCCAACCTTTGCTATATGCTTCGTTTGGTATACCCACTACTGTATATCCACTGAAGATTGATGCAAATACTGTTCCGGCCGTGAGGAGCGGACCGAATGTTTGGCCTCCAAGGTAGTGTGCAGATAATTGATCGCTAACTTTATCATGTACTAATCTCTCCATTCGTTTGTGTGCCCAAAATGCTGCTGCGCCCAGTAATACAAAGTATACTGGTATACAGATGTATAATCCTAATAGTTGATCCTCTGTTAATGCCATTATGTTAATATGTTAATATAGAGATAGGATGGCTGATGTAGTTATTAATATTTAAGATTGCAACTACCTATGTGTCAATGTCTGTCGATGTCTTGGAGAGCCTCTGCTATTGTGATATGTCGTATCTATTTATTGCAATTACGATATCAAATGCTCCCTTTTGATTAAAGATGAAGTGTTGGTAGTATTATAGTATATGGTCCCCTATTGCAATTCTTCTTTTTGATGACACATATTGTAATGTTTTGTTTCTGTCTTTGTCATTTCTTTGTGTAGAGTTGCCCGTTCGTATTCCTGCTCACGATACTAAAAACGATTTTATTCGCCAACACAATCACAGCAGTTATGTTGATGGAGGACTCTTCCTACTCATAAATAATGCAAAGCTCAGAATAGCTATCGAAATTAAGTAACAATGGAAAGGTTCGATGATGTAGAAAAGTTTGGGGCAAGTAATTGTCATAATTGTCTTAAGAGTATGCATCCAGTACCTGGACAAAGGATATGCACATCATGTAAACAAAATATTATTAATGATTGCAAAGGTGATGGTATAAATATATCTAGCGACGAGCTATTCCAAGTTCCTCCACCTAAGAAAGATTGCCAAATTTGTCTCGTTCCGATGCCGTATAGTTATGGAATGAGTGGAGTGCATCAAATTTATATGTCATGTTGTGGGAAGACTATGTGTCATGCTTGTATGAAGGAAGGGCATGAAGAAATGAAAAATGGAACCATTAAGCCCTGGTGTGCGTTTTGTAGAGTACCAATACATACATCGAACAAGGAGTACGTCGAGAGATTGAAGAGACGGATGGAAGTGAATGATGCTAATGCATTTTATAAGATGGGGTGTCTATATGAATCAGGAAATATGGGGTTTCGACAAGACAGTGCCAAGGCATTGGAATTGTGGAATCAGGCAGCTGAAATGGGGTCAATCCAGGCACATTATCATCTAGGTTTCAAATACTACCGCATTCGAAATGAAGATGGACGTATTAGTAACTCGAATAGAGAAAAGGCTCTCCATCATTACTTGCTTGCAGCATTGGGAGGGCACGAAGAAGCAAGGTATAGGCTGGGCAACATAGCAGATAATGTACTTCGATCCATACAGCATTATATGATATCAGCTGGGAGCGGGCATAATGAATCTTTAAAAAAGATCGGAGAGTTTTACAAAGCCGGGTATGCGACAAAAGATGAGTATGCAACTGCACTTCGTACGCATAAAGACTCCCAGGATGAGATGAAAACTGAGCAGAGACGCAACCCTAAATATATGATGAGTAAAGGAAGTTAAAGTGATACCTATAATAGGCGACAGTTATATCCAAACATAATCTCTTTTTACTATTATTTACACATATTTATCTCCTTAAAACGACGGAGTGTACAAATATCTCAAAATAAAGGGCATTGATAGTTGAGTCATAGTCAAGAAGAACGGACCAAGTAATGGAATTGTCATCATCAAATCAAAGTCAACTAACAAATCACTTCCCAATTGAGCAAATCCTTGAATAATAGCAGTCCGGATAACACGAATTCGTGAGTATCCACCAAGTGCTCCGGGTACATCCTTGGTATGTTGTACCTTTGATAACTCTTCTATGAGACGGTATCCATCCTCGGTTGATTGACATCCACCTTGGCCCAAGTTTGGCATCATTGGATGAGCCGCATCACCACACAATGCCACTGGTCCTTTAGCCCAAGGCGATAACAACCGTTGTGGATCTAACGTAGTAAGTAATGGCGCTCCATCATACAAATCACGTCGTTTGATCAAATCTTCTGTCGAGGCATTGATTAGTTCTAATGCAAATGGATCCCAAACATTGCCATCATCATCTCCATCACCAGTACATGCAAATTCCTTTCGCAGTCGTGTTAACTTTGGATGAGGATCCTCGGGTGTGGGTTCGGGATCAACTCCGCCTGCCGGTTCACGAATCAATGCAAACCATTGCTGTCGTTCTCCGCCACCATCTGTACTAACAAAGTACTTCTTCTCACCTAGTAAGATCTGATAGGATACATTCTCAATATTCGATGCCCGGTGAGGTGCCAATGCCGCATAGCATGTAAATCCCGAGAATCGACGATCAGCACTCTCGGCAATCTTGACTGTATCCTTGGCTAACTTACGTGCCTCCTTATCATCTAACGCACCTCCAGCGGCACCACTTGCTGCAAAGCCACCAGCCCCAGCTTCTAATCCATGCAAATTCTTACGAACTTGACTCCAAATACCATCGGCACCGACTAATACATCTGCATAGGCTTTTGTTCCATCCTCAAGTGTGACGGCTACACCACGACCTTTCTTCAAATCTTCAAATGTTTCAATACGAGACTTGATACGTACTGTCCCCTCAGGGAAACCATACTTGACTAATATTTGTTGAATAACTGGTCTATCTACTACAACTGTCGCAGGTAAGCCCGCCTCTAACGCAGGACCGACAGTATCAAACCGCACTAACCAATCGCCTGCATCATACAACCCAGCTAACTTATTACCCTTTCGATAACCAATTTTCAATCCCGATACTCTGTCAGCAGTACATGTCCCCGCCTTGACCAATTCTTCATATATCTCGGGATTAATCTGTTGTATTGCCCTCAATGCATTACTTTGTATTTGTATTGGTCCACCATATGGAGCATATGAACTAGCCTGTTCGAATAATGCCACCTTCATACCTTTGGAATGACATGCTGATGCAACGACTAGTCCTGCTAACCCTCCACCTGCTATTAATACTGTTAATGGATCATCTTTTGTTATCGTTCTTCCACCCTCTGGTATAGAACGTTGTGTTCGCCACCATGCTTTAGCGTCGTCATCACCTGTTAACATACCACGTAACTTCATTGCATCTTCTGATGCTTGGATTGCACGACTTCGTATACGTTGTGTACGTTCTTCATTCTCTGCTATACGTTTAGGAGCATCGTGTTGTGCTAAGACATGTGCTACATGGTCAGGTATATCAATTTTATTGGAAGATGGTGCATCGCCGGATGCTAACCAATCTATTTGGGGTAAGTCTGATTTTAATTTACGGAGTAGTTGTGCTGGACCTATTGAGGAGGCTTGTTCTCCTATTACATTAAGCTTTGTTGATATTGATTTAGTATGTGTAGTAGATGATAATGGAGCAAATCCAAGTGTTGTTTGGGGGAGAGAGATAGCAATAATGGCAATTGCTTTTGTTGATCTTTTGACTGTCATTTTGATTATGTGTTGTGTTTGTTTGTGTCTATTTAGCTGAAGAAAAAACACCGACTACTATTGATTATATAACTTAATGAGAAGACTGAAGATTATCTCCAACCTTGAACTATGGATATTATTACGTTGCTTCTATCAAAGAAGAAAAATATGAGGTGATGAATCACCACTCTTCAACATCAAAAGATACGGCCGGTATCCTTTTGGATCTTTTCATTTTATGCAAATTGCATTGAGAATCGCGAGGGAGAATGATGGCAAAGGCGCTGCATAGCTAGAAGGTATTGCTTTGGAATTATATAATAAAGGCGACGTGTCAATAATTCAGAAAGACCAAAGATGAATCTCAGGCTCAAGCTATTCCTTCTGATTGTCTCTGCTCTTATCTTCATATCATCAGCAAATAATGATGGCAATGATAAAGACACTGATGGTTATCATCTGCAGGGAAGCCCAGCCGAGGTGAATGATACACGTATGTTGGCCATGATGAAAAAAGAAGAAACACAAGTCATCTAAGAAGAGAGGCAAGAACCATAAGGCAATGAAGCAAAACAGAAGTGATGGTAGTGATAATGGAGATCGAGATGTAGGGGGGCTATTCGGCTCCTCAGTAGCAACATCGTGTTCTGCCACGGTTGGTCAGTCTAAGGTTGGATTCAACGCCTCGAGGCAGTCTATGAATCCAAAACCAAAATGGCAAACACTGGGACCAGAGTACAACACCTGCTCAGGCTCAGCTAACACCTTGACTTCTCTCAAGTTTTTTGACATTCCAGATTGGTCGCCGAGTATTAATAATCCTGAGATTAAAATGAGTGACATGGATGCTATACTTAGTTTCAACCAAAAAGTCGAGACTGTTATAGTGGCTGTGCCTAAAAACAAGTTGGGACCTACAGTGTTTACAAAAACAGAAGCTAAACAAGTCGTTACAATAATGACTGAACTGAGAAGTAAGTATACAAGTATTAAGTTCATTTTGGCAGTGGGAAATGAACCTGAACCTGTTGGAGATGATTTGAAAAATGTCTATGATGCAATGAACCTCCTTTACGCTGCAATGTTGAAAAGCCCATCCATAATACCAATGTCCACTCCCTTGAAAGCAACGGTGTTCCAGAAAACGTATCCCCCCAAAGATGCTATATTCAACCCAAATGATCAAGGTATCATTAAAGAAATTTTGGATATTGTATACAATACAACTGGCCCCTTCATGGTCAATCTATATCCATACTTTGATAAACTGAACAATGATGCTCAAATTGAATTAAATTGTGCGCTAGGCGTTGTTGGAACGCCAACGAGCTGTCAAGCGCTAGACTATCCTGTGCAGTCCCTGTTTCAATTAGATGTTAATGCAAGCCAGATTGCTGTGAAAAAACTATATGAATCCCAAGTTGGCAAAGCTGATTACTTCTCTACAAAGGACAACTTTTATGTCACTGAAACTGGCTGGCCGTCTTGCGGAACCTATGGTTCAAATGCACACCTAATCACCTACAATACAAATGCCATTCGAGATGTTGAGATCAACGGCGCCCTGGAAGGCATTGTGGGAAAGGTATTTCTCTTTGAAGCTCATGATGAAGAGAAGAAGAAGCCTGAGCCATGTAATAATTGTCAAGGGTGTTTCGGTCTCATGGATGAAAACGGAAATCCTAAAACTTAAGCAGCTGCGGTTTTGCAAAGTGTCGTGAAGAAAAGAATAACAAATCCTTACAGATTATTGTGACACATTTTTACCTACAATATGAAAAGAAAGGTACATCTAGCAGTGGACTTCTGCTTATTAATAGTACAGTATAAGCTAAAGATGTTTTCAATAAGTTAGGCTCTATGTCTCAGGATCTTCCCCGAAACTGCTTCTCTCCACAAAGCTTATCTTGTCAACAGTTCCTTGACTAAGCAGCGGAGTAACTAGATTCCATGCTAGATTTACAATTGTTGGGGGATTCAGTACAATTATCTTCCTCGTCGTTTCTGAAAGAGCGCGTTTCATAGTTTATGGAGATGAAAGAGAAGTGATTGCAACATATGTTAGTACATGCGGCTTGCAAAGGCAATCACACAAAGGCAATCACACAAAGGCAATCTAAGTTCAAATGAAGTATTCGAATGGCCGGGTCTTCATATTGAACACACCATAACACACACCAAAACAACATTAACTCAGACTTTCCTGGATACATGGACTGCGTCATTTTCAGCCATGGTTTCATAACTTTAGTTACAAAGTATGGTGAAAATTGCTGTATTGTTAACCCTTCTAGATCACAAACTTCATCAAGTCGGATCATTTCTCCACATTGCATTGACTGTTGATATAAATGATGATGAATTGATTCGTATATGTAAATCCAATAGTCGAGGAAATCTTGCAGAGTTATATTTGATTGAGTTGATCTAATCTCTGATGATATACCTTTCGTATCAAAGGCTCCTATGTATAGTATGGCTGAGGGTTGTTTAACAGCAGTGTCATCGTTACTTGTAGTAGAACCTTCTATTATCATGTCGTCAAAGTTCATTGGAAAGTATGATGCAACTCGTTGTAACTTGGTATCTAATGGAGTAAAGGATTCATCTATGGTAGAACGGATCTCATCAACATTGTTCTCCTCTCTCCATTGAATAAAAGATCTATACCTATCTGCAGCCGATAAAACATCCCGATCTTTACTCTTCCGTAAGAATCTTAATAATCGTAAATCACCATAAACATCAGGCATAGTTGTATGTAATTCTCTTTCTCTTATAATTTGCATGTCGGATTCAAGTAATAACTTCATTTGTTGTAATTGTATTTCTTCTTCAACAGAATTACATGCCCATTTACAATTAATTGTTGGTAAATCTTCTTGATTACTACTAATGATAATTGTATCTTCTGTAGAAGAAACTTTTCTCTTGTTTTGTATTCGTCGTGTAATGAAAGAAGACCACAATGATACAGAGAATAGTTGTTCAACCCCCGCAGTTGTTGTTTGTGATTCAATATTGTGTTTAATGTTTCGCTGTCTATGCCGCCGTATCCTATCTGATATATTATCTTGTACATGATCAATAGATGTTATGTCGTCATCACTTCCCTTTTTCTTGACAAAAAGCATTGCAGTGATTCGTCTTCTACTCCGCTTCATATGTATGAAATATGGATTCACAGACACCACTAAATGAAAAGCATGTGTCGGAGAAGAGGAATAATAATGTTGTTACAATGCCGCCGCCCCATTTATAACTCAGCATATTGATATTAACGATTTATCAAAAAAGATACAGCATCCTTTTGACTTCCACTAGCCTACACGCACGACGCGTCTATTCTCTCATCTACAACAACATAAGATCTAACTCATAACAACCAACTCTCTACAAATAATATAGTCTCTCTCCTCATACTATAGATACATCAGGCACGTGTTGTTTATCTGATTCTATAACAATACTACAAATAATTAAATAATCTACGCCGAATATAAAATGAATTATCGAAATCATCTAAACATCATCTTGCTACAAGTCATCACAATATCTTTCTTGACATCATCATGCAAGGCGATTGAAACACTATGGTACAAACCTCATTGGCAGGTGAGTTAATTAGTACCTCGTTTCTGTGTTTGTGTCTTCGAGTCGTCATTTAGGATTATAGCATAAGTATCATGTCTTCATATCTCATACCAAGAGATGAATTGTGTTCTTCTCTATCATACTCACATATCTCTTATCAAATCACAGTGTGGTGGGTCCGGATCAACACCACAGCAGGCTGCAGATTTTATCAACTCTAATCTCGCCGAATCAAGTACAACTGATTTTGTTGGAGTATGTGAATGGGAAGTGAGTGAAGTACCAATTGGTAATACTGAAGTATATGGATTAATTGGATCAGCATGTGGATTGAAAGTCCACCACAGGTCTGCATGGTTGTCGGAGAGATGCCACACCCTTTGTCAAATACAAGTCTATATGATTTGAATGGTGTAGCAACATCGGATCCTCGGCCATTCTCAATTATGAGGTATATATGCACTTCATTACTGAATCCTGAAATTTGCGTCCCCAATTCAGATGGAACATCAAAGATACTCTTTGGTTCGAGTGTATTTGTGGAAGGAGTAGCTGAATTGTGTGGCGATGCCCCTATCATAGTCATGTTTGATAGTAATGCTGGAGCTGGAGATTTCCCAACTTGGTTAATGTTCAATACCGAACCGCTGTTAGGCTTGGCTGGTGCTGTGGATAATGATGGACTGGAGCCGTACACTTGTTGCAACGATACACACTTAGTTGACATTGATCCTAGTCAATATAGAATTGATGCTATTGCAGGTGGAAACAAAGGTCTTAATCGTTATGCCAGTGACAGAATTGCTGCAAATAATTGGGCTTTTCAGATTGATAAGTTAGAGGGAGGATCTATTGCCCTAGGAGGTCCTGTTGATGCAGTTGGACTTGGCTATCAGTGCCATGCTGCACAAGAACATCTTCCACTTCGGGCATACATTACAGATAAACGACTTCCAGCGGTTGTTGTTCAAGAGGAAGTAGATACTTCTATTAGTGAAACTAGTCCAGGGACAAGTATCAAGAGTATGAAGACAATGGTCGTGGGAATTGGTGTTATTGTCATTGTTGGATCAGTATATCTACTTTAGTGATGAGCTGGACAGCTGCTTGTATTTGTTCTTTGGGGATGTGTAATAGATCTTAACATGTTTTATACGTTATAGCATGATTCTATTTCTGTATTGTTTCTACGAGACAAAACTTTAGCCCTCTCTCTGCACTCTTCGTGCAATCTCGAGAGTCTTTAAGCACTTGCAATGTACTAACTTTCTTCTCTTCCAATCACAGTCTATTAGTTATTAGCTGCAGCTCTGGATCTTCGTTCACTCTTCATCTCATTTCTAATGCTTTGATGGGCACGTAATGTACTAGCATATTCATCTTTAGTCACATGTCCGGCTTTGTATCCTTCTCCAGCCTCCTTCCCAGCAGCATCAGATCCACTCCACACCTCTCTATCTACTCTGAAACCGGTGGGTTCTGCTAATTTTTGTCAGGTGCTACGTATCGACCTCTCTCTAGACTAAAGCATGCATGAGTTGTACCTCTAGATTAATCACGAAAAACGACCAAAGTAGTATTTTCTTAGTGGACACACAGTAAATTATGGGAAATTTTAGATACCTACTCCCCAAAAGTGAGGATATCGGAGGGTGAAAAAACGACCGAGAGTAGTGCCCACAGTAAGATAAAATACCACCAATTTTTATTATGCTCTCGCAATAAATTCTAGAAAAACACCGGTATCCTTTATAATTCACAAATCACCCTCGAAACTACTAAAACAATGGCCTACTGCTTCTTTGCTCCGATACTACATAACTACAAGTGCTAGAGATATGGCATTATACCAACGTACTCTCGAT
>Ga0214477_101225_pt1 | contig 13307 bp, 10 predicted proteins | sample M1_20Mar14CPVII9_FD_165058 | JGI IMG/M metagenome (GOLD analysis project Ga0214477, IMG submission 165058) | Marine eukaryotic communities from Monterey Bay, California, United States - M1_20Mar14CPVII9sort6BwellC16 | ecosystem: Environmental > Aquatic > Marine > Unclassified | place: USA...
CTATTCCTATCATCACCTACTGAGAAGAAGTTCCGTCATTCACTTTAAGACCCAATATTCCCAAAGTCTTGATAAATGTTGCTTTACGGCTTGCTCCGTTAAACTCTCCCCCCTTATTCGCACACGGTGGATCATGACACCCCTGTGTAACAATACCACTCACACCATGTATAAATGACATATCTTGCAATCCACCATCCACAAAGTTTATTAACTCTTGCATATAATTGAAACTACCTCTGTTATAGACTTGTATCTCAGTTATCCAACGGAACATACCTGCTATCCATTTCAACTCTGGATATTGACCACTGTTGGAACATATTGTTTGTGGATTGTCACAGAAGTCAATGTCGGGATAGAGTGATGGCCGACCTTCATCATGTGCCCGCTTCCCCAAGTAATAGTTGAGCTTACCATAGGAACATGTACCTCGTAAGGATAACGATCCACGTCCCCACCAACAACATCCTTGTACATCCTTCCTATTTACACTATTCATAACAGCGGGTGACTGAATCTCTGTACCACTAACATAATCCCAATATCCCGTCGAGCCACCATAATCACTTTTAGGTGCACAATAAAATGGTTTGGCTGGATCATCATTATTACCTCCTTCATTTCTTGTGGAACTACTACTATCTAATACAGTTGCTTCATTGGCATTCATTCGCATATTCAAATCTAACTCACATGCATATTTGCTATCACATTCACTATCACCACCCATGGTTTGATAATCTATACCATACTGTCCACACGCATTCGATATAGGTAAATATCCATCCACAACATCCATATTAATTTCATCACAACTATTATACTTAATTGAACTTTCATATGATTGTGATAGGAATGTAGCAATGTTAACTAATCCATATACTCTTCCATTAATCTTATTGGATGATTCACCGATATAAAATGTTGAATTATTCGATATACCAGTGGTAATCATTGTATGTAAACTATTCCGAAAACCAATGTAAGAAAAGTTATTATCATCATCTACAATAGTGCCTGGACTTGATAGTAATTCACGTGTTAATACTATTTTGTTAGCAGATAGGTGTGCATCCATAACATATAGTCCTTGTAGTATATTTGGATCTATTGATGATTTTGGTATTTCATATTGTTGCTGTTGTTGTTGTGCATCTACTATTCCTGTTGTTGGTGAGCCTCCACTACTACCACTGCTACTGCTACTACTGCCAGGTCTTGCAATATTCTGATAATCAATCGTAGGCATCATACTACTACTTGGTCTACTAGTTTCATCTTGTTTCTTAACAGGACTAGAAGTTGGTTTATCAGTACTAATATCCTTACAATAACATTCATTTGCAATATTACATGGCCACCATGCCTGACCTGATGAGCATGGTATACAATGCATATCTTGTATGGTTGTTCCAGAACATTGTTGATTTGGTCCAGAACAGTTGGCACATTCTACTGATCCTAGGTTTAATGAATTTTGTAACTTTCTTTCATCAGGTGTTATAATATTGTTATTAGATTGTTGATGTTCTTCGTAATTGTTATTGTTTGCAGAAGAGGTAGACGTTATGGATAGTAGTTGAAGGAAAAGACATGTAATGATGAATGGTGGCCGCCGCCTACGGCGCGAGTTCTGATTATTCATGTTGTATTTTGAAGGTATCAACAATAACAGTGATGACTGTTTGCAATCGCTTGCAATATCGTCGCGTACTATATAATATTATTATAATATGATGACAGAGGTTGCGTTGTAGGTTGTTGCCAACTTTTTTATTGCAATGAAGTATCTTGGCAATTCTCAAGTAATACTATCCCGACGCTGCCACTGAATACTGAATACTAACCTATACTAACTACCTAATACCAACGCACGTTGTGCTTATATATGTTATCGGCCTCTCTTATTACACTCTGTGTAAGTAAGTTGTAATTTTAAGTACACCGGTTACACATGCTCACTACAGCCCTTTTCTTGGTGGTGGTTCGATGATGGCTTGGGATCGCAGTCGTGAGGTTTATTTACCTAGCCTATGTCCTATGTTTGATGAGCTATCTACCTACTATGTATGTTTGATTGCAATTAAGCCCAAGATATTAGATATCATTATTTAGATTTGAGCAGCAGATCATACCTGCTGATTTGCTGTACACTTACCTTCTACTACGTACTTAGTCCAGTGATAATAAGATAATGAGATACAATAATATGTCATCCTCAATAATTACATCATCATTACTTCGATGTACTCAATCATCAACACGAGCTTTAAGAAAAAGAAGATTAATATCATGCATTAAAAGATATACTCCTACACAATATGAATATCGTTGTATATCACATTCATATCCACTTCTCCAATCAACAAAAGCTAATACTACTTCTAACAAATCAACATCAACTACCAATAATAGTATTATAAACTCACAACCACCACTACCAATTAGAATTGCATTAGTATCATCGACAACAGCATTAGCAACGCCATCATTTCCTGCACTTGGATTCTTATATTTAGTACTTCGTGTTACTATTCCTGATGATAATTTACGAAAGGTTATGGAGGTAAGATTTATACAAGTTTTGGTTTTGATGCAATGCAAATATCAATCTTTTATCACTCTTCATATCCCATATTTGCACAACTCATGTTATATCATTTGCATGCATCGCCATCAATACATAATATGTGATCGTATCTCATTTCTTCTTTTTGCATAACTGCACATCAATTTGATGAACAGGGACGATGGGGAACAGTACTATCATTCACCACTTGGACCTTATTGCCAAAGCTTTATCATGGTGGTGTAACATCAATAATACTACCATTTGCTATTAGTAATGCAATCGTCGCTGGTAGTCTATATGGCATGCTCGATCTTGCAACAGGTGGACCAAACAACAATAACAATAAGATATTACAAACTCCATGGATATGTGGATCAGGTATAGGCGGTGGAGTTGGTTACATTGCACCAAACTATCTATATGGACCAATCATGGAAAGCATGTATGGTTTGGATGGCTTAACACAATCAATGAATACTATCATGAGTTATAGTATGACAACGGAACTTAGTGTCGTAACAGGAATGGTAGCTGGTACATTGTTGCATCCAATGTTATACTATCCAATACATGGAATAAAAGGTCAAAAATGGCAATACTTTTCTGGGTCAGCCTTGTGTATAACGTCTGCTGCTTTAGCGTATGTTTACTATGGAAGGGAGAATGTAGGTCTTCCTATACCGGATGGATCGTTCATTGATTCTAATAAAATGGCATTAGTTGATTCAGTATTGAGATACAATAACACAACTAATGCAGTGGAGACGTATTCTTTAGAAAAAGAAAAGTTCATTGGCTCTCCAACGCAGTGTATCGAGGGGCAACGGATAGCGGATACATCTCGTTCCTACACTGCAAATTCAAACAAGGTAGTGTTTGATGATCGTGTTATTGCATTTGTATATGCTTGGTGGGACGCAAAGGCAAAAGATAGATATCCAGAGCATATAGTGAACATCAAGTCTCAAGATGAGTTACATCAAATACAAAATTCAATGACATATACAGATGTAGCAGTGGCGACTATCCTAAGCGCTGACAAAGAAAGTGATAATCAAGCTAACAGTAAGGACGTTGTAATGAACATCATTAACAATTTGAATACTCAGAACGAAGGACGACAAGGCCAACTAAAGTCAACTTCATTCAAACAATTAGAAGATGTTACAGTTGCCATTGAACTATTAATGACAATGAAGATAGACCAACCATCGTCTACAACAACTAAAACGCATGACGACGATGCACTGAGACAGACACTAGAACAATTCATAAAGAAGCGCTACCCGACACTTACACTATATACCTTAGAAGAACAATACAAAGATGAAAGTGTAGAAAGTCAACTGAAGAATGCAAAATGGATAGGGTCAGAATATACAGATGCAGTTAAGAGGTGGACACATGTGCATGAGAAAGAAACATATCGGATATGGAGAAATAGATCATTGATAGTTGTATCTGGAATACTCTTATCGATTGCCGGATCTTTGCTCCAACGGTGACGAGTATGTTATTGGTATTGCCTAGAGAGAAAACAATTGAGTATCTTGCATTATCTTTACATTTACATTAGCATACTACGACATGTTCTACTTCTTAATCGAAGATCTGGTCTCAATCCCATCCTGTATCGTCATTAGCACTTTTCATTTCACTATCTGCATTTCGTGCTTGCCATGCTCTATCCCCACCTTCACAGAAAGGAACTACTCTACAAACTATATCTCTCTGCTGTAATTGTTTACCCAACCTCAAACATTCTTCATGACCCCAGGTGCCTAAGCAACTGAATCCTTCCTGCTCTGCATGAGATGCAAGTTCTGCTGCCTCATCATATGGCATAGACAAAACATATGCACACGATGAGGCTACATAATCAATTGTTATACGATCATTATGAACAAATGTCTCATCAAGTAACAAAATGTGGTATGGATCATCGAATTCTCTTGATACCATCCTGTCGTCTATTAACCATTCTATTGGACCTCGTGTTTCGCCCTCGCCAGGAGGTATTATTGACTTATCTTCATCTTGCTTTTGCTTTTCATCTGTACCTGGTATCACTGTTGAAGAGCCCCATAGAGAAGTCGTAGCATAAGGTGCATGACTTGCAAATTGTTGTATATTGCAACTTGTGGTTATAAATGAAGATGCCGATGATATTATTGCCAGTAATACTACCAATACAACTAATGGATATAATGTAATAGATAACATGATTGAGAGAGTAGGATATTGATTAATTGCAATAGACAATGTTAAGCGGCGGCGGAATTCGATGAGTTGGTTTATTTTATATGAACAGATGCATTTCCCAATTACATACCTTAGACTCCCAATTATTTTGAATTGTGAAGGTGAAGCAAGGAATCACATGAAGTTTGTGTTGTTGATTGAGTTACTGTAGGTTAATAGGATGAAAGCAAACCATATATTAGCTTTCGTAACTACCTATCATTAAATATAGTTGGTAATAGGGTAGGTCTAAGTCGTCGTTAGATTGGATTGGTGATACTGAAGCTGAAGTTACAAAGTTTTAGATACCTATTGCAATATTGAAAGTACAATAGAGAGTTATTTACAAACTAAAAGTACCTACAGTACTATACATAATAACACCATTATGGTCGGATCAACATCATTAGTAGGACCAGATGATGTGGAATCATGGATTACAACACTCCGATCAGGTGAATGTCTATCAGAACGATCACTACGACGATTGTGTCAATCAGCTTCTGAAATGCTAATGGAGGAGTCTAATGTACAACCTGTATTATCACCAGTAACAATAGTGGGTGATTTGCATGGTCAATTTTATGATTTGTTGCAATTATTAAGTCCAGAAGTTGGTGGAGAGCCTCCGGATAGTTCCTATGGTATGTAGCTTTAAATTGTTCATGTGATATGTACAATATTACAATTTGATGCACAAACTAAACAAATACTATCAAATCCATACATACGTGCAGTATTCCTTGGAGACTTTGTAGATAGAGGACATAACTCTGTCGAGACATTAAGTTTATTGCTTTGCTTAAAGTTGAAATTCCCAGGACATATGACATTACTTCGTGGTAATCATGAAAGTCGACAAATAACTCAAGTATATGGATTTTATGATGAATGCAATAGAAAATACGGCAACGCTTCAGTATGGAGACACTGTGTACAGTGCTTTGATACATTTTGTATCGGTGCCATTATTGACGGAAGTGTATTATGTGTTCATGGTGGATTATCACCAGATGTTAGAACAATAGATCAGATACGAGCAATCGATAGACAACAAGAAATACCTCACGAAGGTGCCTTTTGTGACTTGGTATGGAGTGATCCAGAAGAGAGATTAATGGGAGCTCCTTGGCAGGTTAGTCCAAGAGGAGCAGGATACTTATTTGGTGCTAGAGTTACAGATGAATTTGCCAATATAAATCGATTGGAATTAATTGCAAGAGCACATCAATTAGTTATGGAGGGGAAGCAGTATCACTTTCCAAATAAGAATTTGGTAACAGTTTGGTCTGCTCCTAATTATTGTTATAGATGTGGCAATGTTGCAGCAATATTGACACTTGGAAATGATGGTAAGGAAACTAAAGAGAATGAAATTGTAGAGGTTGAAGGCGGAGCTGATAATGATGATGGAGAAAAGAGTGATGGTAATAATAAAGGATCAATACGACAAAGCTTCAAGTTTTTCAGAGAGACTGAGCAATCAGTTCATGGCCCAAAAGGAGAAGAGAGAGCGCAGCTAGTTCCATACTTTCTGTAAATCTAGAGAGAGTCTTAAGGTAAGAAGAAGATCATGCTTGCACAGCGATTTCCATTTAGAGGCTAGAGGTGATCAGACTTCTTTCACTTTCACAGGTTTAGACTTAGATCCTCAACCCAAGTCTCAATCATCTCTCTTTCTCTTCCGTAGCTCATCAATTTCCCTACGCAATTGCTCATTCTCATTAGTGAGAACATCAATATTGTTGCGCATCTCAACAATTTCCGCCGCCTTTTCCTCATTCATGGTAAGAAGCTTGGGAAAAAGCTGATGCAATTCTACACAACCACTACATGCGATACATTCACTAGTTTCAAGAGCACATGCCGAACAAAAGTCATTATAACAATGTTCCCCTCCACAGTAATCAGCAGCATCAACATAGTCTAGTTCTGCACAAGTGGAGCAATAACATGAATGGCATCCATCACAAGTTTTGAACCCACAGTAATCAGTACACAGCGTCATGCCACAATTGTCGCAAAGTGATACTTCTTTAAAAGAATAGCACTCGAAACAAATGTGATAGTTCGATTCTTTAGGGAGGTACTGGTTGATTCTCTCCAACTCTTCACGGAAAGCCTGATCGTTTCGAGCGTCCCTTGATGCCCACTCTTCAGGAAACCTTAAATTCTTAAGTGATTTCCAGTGTAGATTCCGCATACTAACGATTAAGGGAATGATGATGTCAATAGACAAAACATTGCCAAACCGAGGAAGATCAAGTCGTTCCAACACAGTGGATTCACGTAGAGACTCCAACCCATGGCCAACAATCTGCAAACAACCCTCAAGACGTAAAATCTTTAACTCATTCTTAGCATCAATACTCAACAACACACCGCGTAGAACATCATCCGATAACTCTGTCATGTTTGTAAAATCTAATTCATCCCCAAACACTCCGCTCAACTCTCCCGGCGAAGAGGATGATAATGCCACGGCAAAACAAGCACAAGAAGTTGAGGGGAGATAACTGGCAACAACTGCTAGCTGTTCATTAGCGAGTGCACGGATCATGATTACCAAGACTTATCGGCGGATGAGGTTGTGTGTTGTTTTGAGAGTGACCGCTGCTATTAATATTAATATTGTTTATTATTGATGCTGCGTGCTGATCAACGGACACAGCTGTGTTGTCTTTTAGAGAGGTGAGTCGTACGGTATCTACCCTCGACTTACTTTTACTTACCTCACTCCTCTCCTCACTTTCTCCTTCCTCTATATAAATAAACAACAAACGCCTTGATATAACAACAATAACACAATCATGATCCGTACACTCGCTAATGAACAACTAACAGGTGTTGCCAGATATCTCCCTTCGGCTTCACGTGCTCGTTTTGCCGTGGCTTTGTCATCTCCTTCTTCGTCGGGAGAGTTGAGTGAAGCAAGCATATTAATTCTTTCAAACCAAGACGGAAGTTGGGATGAGATTGATTTTACAAATATGACTGAGCTGTCAGATGATATTCTACGCAGTGTGTTGGTGTGTACGGACGCCAAGAATAAATTAAAGACTTTACGACTTGAGGGTTGTTCACAAATCGTTGGCCATGGGTTAGAACCTATCCGTGAATCATTAGTATTAGAGCGTATCACTCTATTTATGAAAGGAGATAATGCCTTGTCTGTTAATGTTGTCATTCCTATTCTGTTAGATACCCTCCGTGAGCAGGTTGTGGAGGGATGTATCTTTCCCCTTTGTGATCGGTTACATGGCCTCTTTCGTAATCATGATTGGTTGTACGGAGAAGCTCGACTCGAATCGCCCCTTAATGAAGCACTCGTGGAGATTAACGAGTGGATGCGCAATGAGCTTTCAGGTTACAGTGACAATATTTGCTTCCTTTGTTTCGCCGGGGAAACGAGTGATAACATGAAGACTTGTGATAGCTGTCGCATGAATCTATGCATTAGTTGTAACAGTATGGCCGTATGCCATGGTTGCGAATCAGTTTATTGTGAAGTGTGTTATGAAGTTGGTAGCGCAGATGCTTGTGATAAATGTCCCCCAAGGCTCGTTGGCTTGAACAAGGAACTGTCTGAGGAGAATGAGCAACTCAAGAAAGAGAATGAGCAATTGCGCAGCGAGATTGAGGAGCTAAAGCTGCGAAAGAGGAAGAAGTCTGATCATGATTAGAAGGTTGTGTAGTCTCTCATCTATATTTCCAATACACCAGAAGACATAGATCAGTGTAGATGTTTAAGTTTATTTTACTAGTATCCAACAGTATGCAAACACTCCAAGAAAACATTCACATTCACTGTACCACTATCAGATCCTTGCTTTGCCATTTCAGCAACCATTAACAAAGTCTTAATCCCAATAGGTTTAGTTATGGCATTTCCAATAGCCTCGGCATCACTCTCTGTTAAATGGGCAGCAACACGAAGGACTTCGGCGATTTGTAGAGGATCCTCTAACAGAGATGTACTCTGATTTACACCAAACGCTTGCACAAGTCCCAAGTCCTGCAACAAATGAGGACAACTAGTTGTGCCAATGATGAGAAGACGTCTTCCATCATCTGGTGGTACCTTCTTCAAGAGTACCAATAATGTCTGTAGTACAACATTTGAGAATCGAGGCCCAATGGCAACATAATCAATTATTCTCTCAATATCATCAATCAAAATGAGAGACAGTGGTGATTTATATGAGTCCAGGAATGCTTTGTGAATTTCCTGGCATTTGGCCATATCAGAATATCCAATCATATCATCAGCAGAGATCATACGAACAAATGGGAAGCCAGATTCCACGGCCACCTTGGCAGCCACGGCAGTTTTACCAGAAGCAACAGGTCCTTGTACCAAAACACTCATGAGTGGAGTCTTCTCGGAAGTTCGGACTTGCTCAATAAGACGAGCCATATTACCCATTAGTAAATCAAATGATTCGCCATACGGAACAAAGCCATTGCGATATAACGCTCTCAACTCCTGACTCTTGGCACCAAACTTTGGTGCTACATCGTCTAATGCACGTTGGAAGTCATCAAATTGTACAATCAAATTCTTCTCATCGGGAGCCTTCGATAAGTCATTTACATCCACACATCGTGTTAATGCATATGATGTTGCCGCTTTTACCAATCCCTCAATCTCAGCACCTGAAAAGTTCTTTGTTTTATCAGATATCTCATCAAGTCTGTCGAATACTTCAGGTGAGATGCGATTACTTTCCTTCATACTTTTGGTATGAATACCAAGAATTTGCAACCGGCCTTTAGTATCGGGTAATCCGATTTCAACATGAACCTCCAGTCGACCTGGACGGAGAAGAGCATCATCAATCATATCCTTACGATTTGTCATACCAATAAGTAGAATGTTGTTTAGTGAATCAACACCATCAATCTTTGACAGAAGCTGATTCACTACCGAGTCTGAAACACCTGAATCAGACTTGCTCGAACCACGACTTTTGCAAATGGCATCCATCTCATCCAGAATAACGATATGAAGCATGGATTGGTCACCCATCTCAAGTTGCTCCTTCTCAGCCTCGGCGAATAATTCACGAACCTTCTCTTCACTACCACCCACATACTTATTCAAAATCTCAGGTCCATTGACAATCTTTGGTTCACGTGCATTCAATACCTTACCAATCTGTCGAGCAATCAACGTCTTGCCACAACCCGGTGGGCCGAATAGTAACATACCCCTAACATGATTAATACCCATTTGTTTAATAATATGTGCAGGCCATATCCGACTAGCAAATGCTCGACGGAAGATTTGATTAAATTCCGAATCTAATCCACCAATACCCAACTTTTCAAAGTCAAAGTCTGATAGGAATATAGTATTGGCTGATCCTGATGATCCACCGGCAACCTTTTCACCTACTAATGAAATTGACTTTGATCCCTTTGGACGTGCAAATATTAATACCGTGGGTGCTAAGAACTGCCCTGCATTTGATGATGATATTTCTTCTTCTTCACTGCTCTTGGTTTCACCATTACTACCCATTTCACTTAGATTCATTTGATTTAATACACTAATCTTCAATTCCATCTTAGTACCCTCAAAGTCCATAGCCAATGTTTGACCAATTTCAAATACATGTCCTTCATAATTTAATAGAAAATCATTTGCCAATCGATCTGTATCGATTTCACGTGGCGGTGATCCCGGTGCCACTGCCTTCTTTTGTAATAAATCTACTTCAATTTCAAGTGTTGCCAAAGCATAATTTGGTGGTGGTACAAATGGTTTAACTTCGACACGATTTGCTAATGATAATTGTGCATATCGTCGTTGTAAGCCATTTAATGCAATTTTATCATCTGGTACAGATGGATTACCCTCGGCAATGTACACATGTCGATTTACTGATATGAGTGGACCTCCTGAAGTATTACTGCTACTACCTGAACCTTGAGCAGCCTCAACAAGATAGCTGTGTATTTTTGGTGAGAGATATACTTTATTTGTTAATGCTAATCGATTAGAGGGCAAGTTCCCGACTTGCAGTACTATTTTTCCCATAGTTATATTTATATTATGAATATGAACTCTATCCGTGCACCAAGCTACTCTTGCTAATCAATAGCAGCAATTGCAACTCCAATGCAGTCTACGCCGCATTACGCAACTTTGATGCAAATTTTTGAGTTGCAAGGATACCATGAGACTATGATACCTTTCTTAATTGCAATACAAAAGAAGGAGAGGACGCATGTTTATACCACCGACAAGCGCCACACAAGTGAGTAGCCTGCATGAAAAATTGGTGTACTAGGAAGTCACAACACTCCAACGCATCCTTTCGACTCATCACACAAATTTGTTGCCATAAATTATCTTGCTCGCCTCATTGCAACCAATATAGTCAACCTCCTTCTCCCCTATTATCCAACAATAATACAAACAATGTCAAGTTCTCCTGCACCACCTCCAGTTTATTATCATCCCCATCCATCTGAAGATCAGATGGGTAGTGGCGAAGGCGATGAAAAGCGTCGTAGACTCAACGACGATCATTATGACAATCTCAACGCCAATGATGATCAACAGCAACAACAACACAATCCATATCTTATGCAACCTCCTCCTCATGGATATTATGGAGGTCCGCCGCCACCGCCGGTAGATGGTCAACAACTTCCTCAAGATCATCCGCCCCCTTATCATTATCCACCATACCAACCCGGCCCATACTCTCCCACTGGTGCCCCTCCACAGTTCTTTAATGGCAGTCAACAATATCATTACCCAGCACCTCACCCACTCGAGGGGATTGCTACACAACATAATCCTCAATATGATGATGTTTTGGCACCAGAACCATGCCATGTACCCAAGGATCAACAGTATAATGAACAGTGGAATAATGAAGCTGCAACATCAGCTCAACACGAACCCACGATCTTACCAAAGGCATGTCACTTACCGCCTCGAGTGAATGATGGTAATAATAACAATGAATATAATAACAATAACTATTATGACAACCGTCCTGTTAAACAACAAGTATTACCACAGGTATTACATAATCCTGAACAACAAAGTAATACTGATCAAGTCTCATCACCTGGTCAAACTTACAACAACAATGAAACAACGAATGTCAACATTGATAGTACTAACAACATTAATGATACAACATTGGATACGCGTAGTCCTGAAGGATCACGCAACTTGAATACGTTGGAAGAACGCATCCCGACCGTGGATGATGACGATGAAGTTCAAGTTGTTGTTCAACAGCAGCCACAGTTGGAGGAACCACAGTTGCCTCAAGAGCCTGGACAAGTAGATACTATGGAACCTCAAGCTGTTGTTCACGAGGAGCAGTTTGGTAATAACAATAATAATGTACCTCCCGTTGACTCACAAATGATTCCCTATGGTATGCCACCACCTCCTCCTGGGATGCAGTGGGCGCCTCAACCTGGATACAACCATGGACCGTAAGTTCAATATGTGTGTTTGTATATCTCCTTATGTTTAATCATATTATGTCTCTAAACATGTTTTTTCTACTCTTTCACAAACAACAGACCACCAATGCCTCCAAGTCCACAACATGCAGCGGCTTACCCTCCACCACACCATCACCCACCTCATCCAGGAATGCCACCACAACCACAACTTAGTGGAGTTCCCCCTGGCCAACCTCAGTTTCAAATGATGAGTTCTCCCTGTATGCATCAAGCCCCTCCCGGCGTCGTCGGTCCAAACGGCGAGACTGTCTGGCCATGTGACTATTGCAATATCAAGTTTTCAACTTGGGAGGATTGCAGTGCCCATGAAGCGACTTGTCCATCAGGTGTGAATCAACATCAACGTCGTTTGGATGCACATGCGGCTGCTGCCGCTGCTGCATATGGTGGTGGTAATCATCATCAACAGCAACATCCACCTCCTCATCCAATGTATGGACCTGTTCCGGGTATGGCACCTCCCATGCTTCCTCCACCAGTACAACAGCAACAGCAGTATCATTTGAGTCCATACCAGGCCCCCGTCATTCCATTGACAAAGGCCAACACTACGAAGAGTCGTCGTGATCGCAAGAGAGAACAAATGGCTGGATATCCACAACGGAATGGACATATACTCATTGATGATAATGCCGAGTATGCATTGAATGCTGATCGTACAACATTCCTATTGTCAACACCCGCCGATGCTGATTCGTTAAGTGATCGTCAGTGTTATGTCCGGTCACACTTTGTCGAGGTGTTTGTTGCCGATGAAAAGGATGTTCAGGCACGTCACTCTCGTGGCGCACAGAAGTTGAACGTTGGACAAGTTGGTATGCGTTGTGCCTACTGTGCCAAACTCCGTCCTCGGGATCGTGCAGAACGTGCAATCTGTTACCCCTCGAGTATATCTCGTATCTATCAAACTGTTGCCGATATGCAACGCTTCCACTTTGAGAATTGTGTTGCTATTCCTGCCAAGGTATTGGATATGTACAAGCAGTTGAAG
>Ga0214477_101226_pt1 | contig 13267 bp, 14 predicted proteins | sample M1_20Mar14CPVII9_FD_165058 | JGI IMG/M metagenome (GOLD analysis project Ga0214477, IMG submission 165058) | Marine eukaryotic communities from Monterey Bay, California, United States - M1_20Mar14CPVII9sort6BwellC16 | ecosystem: Environmental > Aquatic > Marine > Unclassified | place: USA...
ACGAAAGAAGTGTGCAAATTTGCTTCGTCTCATGGAACTTACTGGCAAGCCAAGTACCATCCACCAGAGTTTGAGTTCATTACTTGGTAATGCTCGATTAGCATTTGCTGAACTTGAAAGGAAGGCCGATGCTGCCAAGAAGAGGACTGATAAGAAACATGAAGTCAAGAGATTCAAAGCCTACATTGCCAGTGTATTGGAATCGGATGATCCAATTGGATGGATGACGAGCGTTGGTCAAGCGAACTTGCACCGCGAGGGAGGGGATGTCAATCGTTTGTATCAACTCTTCATTGAAGGGAAGGGCAAATACACGCTCTTGATTGATTCTGAAATGTATAAGGCGGCATCATTGCGAGATGACTTGTTTTCCGTCAAACAGTGCAAGGAATTAGCCACCAGAGGTGAAGAAGTGGCAATCACTGAGGCAAAGGAAGAGGAGGAGGCTGCCATTGCCGAAGAGAAGCGCCAAAAGGAAGAGAAGGAACGCGAGGAGATGAGGAGGAAAGCTGAACTTAGTGAGAAGTGGGCCTTTGTTGGTCAAAATGCCACTATTCTGGCCTTGCTAGTGAGAAGGGCAAGCATATGAACAATCAATTAGGACGAGTCATGTATTACTCTGTCGAGAAGGATCGTTTTGAGGTGCAGCTTTACAGTACAGAAGAGAAAGCGTATCTGAAAAAGGAGAATCTAACTGCCTATTACGGCCACATTCCCGAGAAGAAGAAACTCAAGCAACCTTCAGCTCCAGTGGCGGCGGCACCTAAGAAAGCCGTCGTCAAGGAAGTATCCTTGCCTACTGTGGTGGCGGCACCACCCACGACATCAAATCCAACCGCCGCCTCGGATAGTTGGAATTGCAATCAGTGTACTTTTGTCAATGATGAGGCTGATACGAATTGTTCCATGTGCACCACTCCTCGAACAAAGAAGCAGAAGGAGCCATCTGTTGTGGTGGCAAACAAGGTTGAGAAGAAGAAAGAGCCTATTGCCAAGAAGGCTCAACCAACAACGAAACCAGCAAAAGCACAACCTTCCAAGCCAACATCACAGCTTCCCAAGGTCAATGGAGATGCCAAGATCAAAAAGACAATCTATGTTCGTTCTTCTCATTCAAAGAAACTCACTGGTAAGCGAGGAAGGAAGAAGAAGGAACTCATTTGCAAGTCTGGTGCAGATGAGATTCAGATTGAAACATCTTCCATTGGCAATCACGTACCTGTCCACTTGACTGGAAGCAAGGAATCTGTGTGGAAGGCCATAGCGTTGATTCAAGAGGCGATTGGTATGGAAAATGTTACCGAGAAGGTCAACTACAAGGCTCCTCCTGCTTCTTCTTCTTCCTCTCCTCCTATTAAGACAACGGCTGTCATTTCATCTCCGCCAGGTATTGTGTTATCGAATGGAAACGACCCTCCTGCTGTTGTTGCACCTCCTCCCGGCGTGCCGCCGGTATCTGTAGAACCAAAACAACCAACAGCTCAAACTCGGGTGACAAGTCCAACTACTGGATTGTTCTCTGGCATTTCGAAGCCTTTTGGAAATGGCAGTAGCAACAATCCTACACCTGAAACTCAACCAACCACCTCTCAATATACTTTTGGTGATGCCCTTCTACCTCTAGGCTTGATGGATATGTCTTTGCCTACTCCTGCCGTGCCGTCTGAGAAAGAGATTCCGTCTGTCATTGGTATTAGTTCATCTCAAGGCATGACACGAGAAACAATCACAGAGGCTTCAATCTCAAGCTTCAATGATAGGAGTAATGTATCAAAGACCCACTCTGATTTCACATTGAATGAGAATGATCCTCTTCTAGCATTCTTACGGTCGCTACACCAGTGTATCAAGGGTAGTGTTGACGAATTTTACATTTGGCTAGTCAAATCGGAGGATATCGATTGCATGGTAGCATTGAAGGAAGCTGTTTGTGATGATGACTATCTCAATGATTCCATGAAGGTGGGCAATGGTAGTTCTGGTTTGAAAGGCTTTAAGCGTAAGGCGTTCCAACGTGCTGTATCGGAATACAAGGCTCCAATTACTCCAGCCGTAGTGGTTGAAGATGCCCATTCTGCATCTCAACAAGCAAGTAGAACATCGTCAAACAATGGTTCCAATTCTATGAATGGAATGAATGGCAATGCTTTCCTACCCTCGAATCTGTTTAGTGGATTGGATGACACACCAAAGAAGTCCTCTGTCCAAGCTGTGACTGCCAACCTCAATGAGCCTCCGGCTGAGCTTGTTTGTCCAATTAGCTTTGCTCTCATGGTTGATGATCCTGTATTAGCTGCCGATGGTATCACATATGAACGTTCATCCATTGAAGATTGGTTTAGAAAGAGCATGAAGAAATATCATTCTGCTCAACAGAATCTAAACCAGAATCCTTACTCTGAATCTGATCAAAGAATTGTCAGGAACGGCATAGTTTCACCTGTTCACGGAACAAAGTTGAGCAGCCTAGGTTTGACTCCAAACACTAGTGTAAGGAACATGGCGCGTACATTCAAAGACAAAATGGAAGCACCTCGTTTTTGAGTATGATGTTGTCGTTTGGGGGATGGGGATGATTCGTTGCAGCTGCCTCTAGTTTAGGATGAAGATGTAGTTTTTATCTAATACAATAAGTTCATATTTATATGACAATATCGTCATCTTCCTTCATCACTTTCTTGACATGGCATGCACCATTCACCTTCAACAAGTTGTATATTTGGCGTCTTCTTTGTCTTTTTACTTCTATGAATATTATTAATCTTCTGTTCGGATATGATTACGACTTCTTCCCCATCACTATCATCTTCGTCAAATGATGTGCTAATTTCAGTTGATGTAGTACTTATGGTAGAATCATCAATGTTCTTTCTAGAAAATCTCTGCTTGCATAAACACCAAAAGTCATTACACATCTCTTCAATACCATGTTGTTGTTTCTCCGGTTCTTTTGTCGATGATATTTTATTTTTATTTCCAATGCTCATGCGCTTGCTAATGAAACGAGGCAGTTTTATACCCGTATGTTTTGATATCCATTGCAATACTATCATTAATATCGGTAATAATGCAGGGTAGGGTATGCACAATCCTCCCAAACATAAACAGTTGCACATCTTGTACTGTGATGTCTATAGAAAAAATAGTACCATATGAATCCGGAGAATGAGTTATGGTATATACTTAGATCTATCTATCTTTCTCTGATAGTACTAGGCAACCTCGACGACCTCCTTGACTATTAGACGATGGACTTTATCAATAATACAACCAACACTATGAATACCTTTGCATGGAAGACGATATCAAATCACGATCAGAGACAAAGATAAAGAGGAGGAGCGAGGAGAGAGTGAACCCGTTTCTTGCTTAAAAAATGACATGCATGCAATGAAGCCGCCCTCTTGATTTTGGTATGATGTGTTCAAGCAGAGATCATAACCAAACAACATGGTGTGTAGCTCACCTAATCGATATATCATAGGATTATGTAGTCTTCTACTTGTATTTGTCATCTCGATTGCGTTTGCAAATATCTTTCCTTATCAAGATACTTTTGAAGATACTTCTTCTTCTGTAGATCATCATCATACGATTGCAAATGGAGCAGGTATCGAGGTCGGTGTAGATGAGGATGATGGTAGTGATGAGGAGACAAATCACGGTGTAGTACTTATCGATAGTTATACACTACTATCTACAAGTGGTGAAACTATAGATGATATCCAAAGCTTTTCATCAGCGATCGAGGATGATGCATCAACATCATCGATAATAAAAAGCAGCGATAAGACTACGGTTCCAAACGCATCAATGCCCAATCTAATCGACAATAACAATATATTAGAAGCAGAAGCAGCAGATGAACAACCCGACAGTACTATCAACATCAACAACGACAATGATATAGATCTGAACCACCAAGATGACGATGAGGATATCCTCCAAAGATGTATCTATTCAATAAAGCATGCAAATCTCAATTCAAATAATATGATGGATACATATGAATACATAATATTCCTTCAGAATCTAATTAAAAGTAGTAGATTATATGATGAGATGACAGAGTTGAAGTTTTATAATGATCTACCCGAGGAGCTGACAAATAATTTTGAGAGTTTGTCATGTTTATGCTCTTTTGCTTTGTGTTGCATAGATGGAATAGGCATATATATTGACAAGAGTGATGATGGTAGTTTAGAGACAATATGTGTAGATACTATGAATGTAATAGAAGAGACTCTTGGGTAAGAGATCCAGTAGTGATGATAGTTTTGGAGGGAGGATACCTGTATGTAGATAAAGAGATATGTGCTAAAGCGAGGTGTCATCTTTATCTTTCTCTATCATTCGCTCCGGTTAGTTGACGGTTCTAATGTCACGTTTAGACCCTTGCTTCATTAGATTGATAATATGTCAATCATAAGATACTTGATGTATCGTCATCCCTCTGTTGATCAGGTGACTGGAAAGTAATCAAGTCAATAATCAATGAACTCTCCACTCTAAGTAGTATCCTACTATTCTTTCCCCTCCACTACGAAGCAACTGTTTTAATATACCACTAGCATTGTATGGTTGCATTTGTATGAACACAAGACCCTCGTCTGCCTTTCACCACCTATCACAAAAATGGAGTTTTTGATAGTGAAAACTATTCCCTAGAGATGTATAAAGTTGAGTGATGTATAATGTAATATGTATCTATTACTAGTAATGCATCTTGCTTATTGTTTTGTCCATTGCCATATCTTCTTATGAGGATGATAGACACCAAGAAGCTCTACGCCATGACCGTTAAGAAATGGTATGAGTACATTAACATTCTTGATATATATTAGAGAGATACTGATAACACATGATACATATACAAGTCATGTGAGAGGATGTAAAATGTCGTATCTCATTATTGCAATAGCCCCGCGACCCCTTGTTGGGGCTGAGATGTGGGGTCGCGTGGGAGGTCAAGGTTAGTCGTCGTCATGCAAGAGGATGGCTTCCCTATTGTAATTAATTGCAATAGACAACGAGCAGCACAACAACAATATCAAATATTATTAACTCTGAATAATAATGAAGTCTATAATATGCCTCGCAGTACTCTGCATTGTCGGTATCAGAGGAGGCGACATTGCCGATCATATCGACGATGATAATAATGATAATGATATACCAACCAATACTCTTCGTCTCCATCGACAACATTTAAACAATAATCATAGTGCCAATAATATATTAGTTAATACACATCGTATCCTCCAATCAGGATGTTATGAAACATATGAAGAGGGTATATCGTATCCAATTGGTGGCATGGTCTCAGCAACAAGTACGTCTAGTTCAACAACACCCACATACACGTTAGGCAGTGAAGGACAATGGGAACTCGCTACCGATGACTCTGAAACTATCTACTACAATTATAAATGCAATTCAATATTATGTGGAGATGCAGGATATGGACCTGGTGAATCGGGAGAGAGTTTAGCATGGACAAAGTCAAATGAATGTGATGCAACATTGCCAACACTTGATCAACCAATACCTGACGTGTGGGAGGGAGGGCCGGGCTGTCCCTTGCCATTCAATGAAGATGAAACATCGTATGATGGTGGTGATGTACGTGAGGTGGATGGTATCGTTTATAGATGTGCGGAAGCTCCACAGAATATATTTTGTACTAAGGAAGGTTAGTGTATAGCGTAGTGTTGTTGTTTATTGTTATTGGGGGTGGCGAATAAAAGTGATTGTGTATGTACAGAAGCATGTGTATCGATTCTAATACATGTCATCTACCTTTCTCTCTCCAATAACCTTTCATTAAATTTACATTTTAAAACACCGTAGGATATGAACCAACTAAAAATGAACATGTATCAACAGTCTGGGTTTGGGAAATATTGGGTAGCTGTTCAGGCACGTTGGCACCGGCACCCAATCCCTATGGATTGTCGAATGTTGGGGGATGTTTTTGTGAATATGATGAGGGGGCTTCATATGTCGGTAAGAGTTATTTTGTTGTTTGTTTTAGTATAGGGGGAGGGAGGTCATGTGGATTAAATGTTTTGTTTTAATGTTATTCTAACATTGCTATCCCTTTACAATCCATAAACAGCGGGTGATAAAGTATCAATCCGGCATGATGATGCACAAGTGATTTATCAGTGCAAGAGTGGACCAAATGCTCAGTTTTGTGATATGACGGTATGTGTATTTTACTAAGTTCTTTTATATGTTGGGGCTAAGTCTTTATTCAACCTTATTATCTTCTAACATAATAATACATTCGGCCTCTCCTTCTTTTGACTCGTTTGTAATTACCATTAGGGATACGAGCCCGGCACCGATGATCTTCCCCATAATTGGAAGGAGGCATGGACCGTCATCGGAACATGTGGAGGCACGTTGGCACCATCCCCGTCTCCTCAATTATCTGATTCATCTACTTTAATCAATTATGGAGGCTGTCCCGATGTATGGAATGGAAGTAGTGAATGGATGTTGGCTGGGGGATATGAAGAGGGGGATTTAGTCTCGGTGGATGGATTGGTTTTCCAGTGTAAACCCTGGCCATATGCATTGAATTGTGGGCAGGATGGATATCAACCGAGGGAAGATCCGGCAACACCCGGTGCTTGGAGGGTAAGTAATTCAGATCATATTATTGGATTGTGTGTTACACTAGAAACTAATACAAATTGCTTCATTATAAAACTCCTGACCAACTTAACAGATTGCTTGGAGACTAAGCGGGTATTGTGATGGGACTATGGAACCGACTATGTCTTCAAACTTTGTCGAGTTAGATTCCATCGGAGGTTGTCCTGATGGGTGGGATGAGAATGAAGAATACCAAGAGGGCGACTTGGTGGCTGTTGTCATATCGGATGGATGTCAGGCGGCACCCTCGATACCACGCCCAACAAGTATGCCTGTAACTCCCAAACCAACGAGTCAATGCTTCTCACCCACGCCGAGTCCATCAAAACGGCCGACAAGGATGCCGCAACTAGGCGTTACGAATAAGCCCACAACGTTACAGCCTTCGGGCTCTCCATCTCAATCAACACCACAACCAACGGTATGTTATGTTATAGTATCACATTAATCATGCTTTTACTCAACTCCATTTATTCATAACCAACGTCAAACGTTTCTATCTTTCTCATATCTAATAGAATAATCCATCGTCAAGTCCAACCCCGCTTCCTACAAAATCTCCTTCATTGACGAATACCCCTTCCTCAAATCCAACATCGACTCCTACTGATGATGATTGTATCAGGACAATGGTATTTAAATGCCGAGAACATCCGTTCGAAGGCTGGTGCCGCTTGATGGACCCACTGAAATGCTCTGATCCTGAATACTGTGGATGGAGCGTCGTCGGAACATGTAAAGGCACGTTGTCACCAACACTATCGCCTACGAGCTATGTCGGCAGTTGTCAATTTAACAAATGTATCAAGGTAGGGATAACTGAAACTACCACAGTCCTAACTTGTCAAGGTCTACTAAATTGCTCGTGTGAGGGCACGGGTGATAATGTATGTACCAAGACAGTAGATACTACAGTTACCGCATGCACTCAGAAGGATGTTCTCAACTTCTCAACATCAACTACTTATCAAGCTGGTGATGTAGTACGGGTGGAAACCAAGCGATTCAAGTGCAAAGGTTTCCCATTCACGAATTGGTGTTCAAGACCGGGATATGAACCATTAGTTGGCGACTTTTGGAGAGAAGCTTGGGATGAAGATGGCACATGCTCTCAAGATGATCCAACTGCCGTTACTACCACGGGTTTATTCACCATTAGTGGCTTAGATTTAACAACCTTGAGTGATACGGCTAAAGAGTTGATTGAAAGCTACTTTGCAGATGCCATCCGTGACGAAGGAAACTTATCACATGGGAATACGGAGATCAGTGTATCATTCGAGGAATGTGATACAACTCGACGACGAATGAGGGTCCTTAACACCAACGAAGAAGACTGCCAAGAAGGCTGCCAATGTTGTGATTACACCATTATCAATCGCGGTGATTCGAGGGAAGATGTTAATGAAGAAGCGGCTTCTATCACAAAGTTATTATCCGAAGAACCAGCCCTATCTTCCATTGCCGAGCGAGTCCGCGATTCATCGCAGGAGTCTTCTGATCCAGCGATTCGTGATGCGGTAGCTTTAGTGACTGTCGAATCACATAATGAAGGTACTACTACAGAGGAAGCTAAAATCAAAGTCGAAGCAAATGGGAAGTTGTCGGTTAATAACTTTGATCCAAGGTAAGCAGATATTAATTGTGGAATGAGTTGCACTGTATTTTAGTTGTTAGTCTAATCCTCTTTTTTTTTTGTATATACTTGTCATCATTGTGTTAACTTTGATTCCCCAAGTACATTCGATGAAGAGCAGGATGAAGAAGCCAAAGCAATCGTTGAAAGATCTGTTGTAAAAGAGCTTGAAAGTCGAGGCCTTGCACCTACGGGTACTACTATTACTGTCTCGAACCTTGAACGGGAGGAGATCACCTATGAAGCTGCTGCATATGCTGAAACAAATGAAGAAGCTTCTTCAGCTTTGGTTCGTGTCACAAGTGGTTTGGCTGATAATTCAGTATTGGACGGTGTAACAAACAAAATCCAAGAAGAAGCCGAAGAGTCAGATGTAGATGGCATATCAGATGCTATGTCTGATACGAGTATCGATGGCAATGATCAAGCTGCTATTCATGGCGTTCCCGTCGAGGTTACTATCCCGGGTACATTTAGCATTGATAACTTGGACACATCAACATTAGATGATCCAGAAAAGAAGGCCGTCGAGACTATTATCGAAGAAGCTATTGGTACATGCCTTCCATATGATCAAAATAGGGGGCCTGCATCCGTCTCACTCTTCAACAATGGGCAAATAGTCAGCCATGCAATTCGTACTTTTGGCGATTCAAGTGATGAGGCTAAGCCAGCTTCTAATGCTCTTCAAGAAGCATTAACCAAGGCTGAGACTCGAAGTTGCATCACTCATGAAGTTCAAGAATCAGGAGGGGCGTCGGCTAATGATGATGTTAAGAATGCCCTGTCCTCGACGACTGCTACCTCACATAATTTGGACCCAGATATTAAAGAAGAACCAAGAACCAAGGCTGTGATAAAGGGGAAAATAACATTGGATAACTTTGATCCAAGGTCGTTTACTCGACCCGAGCAGGAAGACGAAGCCAGAAAGATAATAGAGAAGGCCATAAAGAAGGAGCTTGAGTCACAAGGATTTGAAAGTGAAAGACTTGGACTGGGGGTTGATGTTACATTTGGTCCTTCACCAAGTCCTTCAAAGGCACCTTCTAGCTCTCCAAGTCGTGCTCCAGTAAGAATCACATCTCATCCAACAGTATCTCCAAATACTAGTCAAACCGATCCACCAAGCCGGAGCCCCACAAAGTCGCCGTCTGTCTCCCCGAGTTCCAAACCAACAATTCAGAGTGTAGAAGTTCATTATGAAGTCACAGTTTACGCCAAAACACAAGAAGATGCAAGTGGGGGGATTGCTGATATTAGTGAAGACTTGTCCAAACCTGATATACTGCCTACTATAACCGATAGAATCCAAGAAGAAGCTCAAAAATCAGACGATCCGGGCATTGCAGATGCTTTAGAAAACGTATCTGTTACTGATAATACCCAAACTAGCAGCGAAGGCGTTCCCGTCGAGGTTAATGTCTCGGGATCTTTAGAAGTTAGTGACTTGGACATGTCTTCACTGACCGATCTAGAGAAGGCAGAGGTGAAAGGTTACTTTGAAGAAGCGTTAGAAGATGTGCTCAGCATATTATCCTGCGCAAACATTGAAGCCTCGATATCAACCGATAGCAATGGACGAGTTGTCATCAATTATGTATACGCCAAATTTGGAGAAACAAGTGCCGATGCTAATGCTGTCGCTGATACCTTAATTTCGGCACTCTTCAAGTCATCAACCTTGTCAGCTATTGCTAATCGAGTTCAAGCATTGGGTCAGTCTTCTTCGAATCAGAATGTGAGGGATGCCACGGCCTCGGCAAGTATCGACTCGCATACTGCTGGTGCCAAACAAGAAGCGGTCAAAACCAAGGCTAAAGTAAAGGGGAAAGCATCTGTGGGCAACGTTGGTGCAACTCCATTCACCGATGAACAGGATCAAGAATCTAAGAAGATCGTCGAGAAAGCAATCAAAACTGCACTAACGGCAGTGAAGGGTCAAGTGAACTATGGTCTGTGTGTTAGGTAAGAAGAAGTTAATGGTCACAGACCCTTCTTTGAGTTGAGCTTCTGGTTCTGATTGTTTGTAAATATGCAATTGTGTGCTTGGATTGAGTTGTTTGTGCACATGATATGAATTTGTATCCTTACTATCAAGTACTAATCTCCTACCCCCTCTCCTTTTGGCTATACTCAACACCATTGTTCCCTTAGATCTCCGCAGGTAAGGCAGGACGGCAATAAGCGGGAATTTGATTATGAAGTGGTTCATTACGCTGACAAACAAGAAATGCTAATGAGGGCGTGCTCGATACCAGTGGTGAAATATCCGAACCTACTATATTGACTTCCATATCTGCCAACATCATAGAAGAAGCTGGAAAATCAGAAGTACCTGGCATTGCAGATGCTTTAGAAAACGTATCTGTTACTGATAATACCCAAACTAGCAGCGAAGGCGTTCCCGTCGAGGTTTCTGTCTCAGGTTCATTTGGAGTTAGTAACTTGGATACATCTCCACTGACCGATCTAGAGAAGGCAGAGGTGAAAGGCTACTTCGAAGAAGCGTTAGAAGATGTGCTCAGCATATTATCCTGTGCAAACATTGAAGCCTCGATATCAACCGATAGCAATGGACGAGTTGTCATCAATTATGTATACGCCAAATTTGGGGAATCGAGTGCTGAAGCTAATTCTGTTGCTGATGCCCTTATTTTAGCACTGTCCAAGTCCTTAACCCTGCCCTCAATTGCCGATAAGGCTCGACTCTTGAGTCAGTCTTCCTTAAGTCAGAATGTGCGGGATGCCACGGCCTCGGCAAGTATCGACTCGCATACTGCGGGTGCCAAACAAGAAGCGGTCAAAACCAAGGCTAAAGTAAAGGGGAAAGCATCTGTGGACAACGTTGGTGCAACTCCATTCACCGATGAACAGGATCAAGAATCTAAAAAGATCGTCGAGAAAGCCATTAAATCAGCGTTAACGGCAGTGAAGGGTCAAGTGAACTATGGTTTGTGTGTTAGGTCTCCGCAGGTAAGGCAAGACGGGATCAAGAGAGAGTTTGATTATGAAGTCTTTTCCTACGCTAATAGCCAGAAGGAGGCTAATGTGGGTTCGGAAGCTACTCATAATGATTTGGCTGAACCCAACGTGTTGGTTGATGTCTCCAATGGAATAAGAAAGGGAGCTGAAAAATCAAATGTACTCGGCTTATCAGATGCTTTGGATAATGCATCTGTCATCGGCACTACAAGTACCTTTAGCCCGACTGCTACACCAAGTATAAGTTTGTCACCAAGCTTCCAACCAAGTGATAGTCCATCAATATCTTTACAACCAACCAAGTTTCCGACATCTAGCCCTACACACTCTCGTAAGTTATAGATTGATTTGTGTTGTGCATATTATGTGTTCATAACCAATCCTTCTCATCTCACATATCTCTTGTCCTTCTTTAAATAGCAACTCATTCACCTACTGGATCACCTACCAGATCACCGACCAGATCACCGACTGGATCACCATCGCACAGCCCAACATCTAGCCCGACTGGATCACCAACGCACAGCCCAACATCTAGCCCGACTGGATCACCAACGCACAGCCCAACATCTAGCCCAAACCCTCCGACGAACAGACCAACCCAGAACACTCGAAAGGTGGCCACCAAATACGAAGCAGAGACTTATTCAAGTTCTTCTGCGAATATATTAGTGAAGACAGAACACTCTGGATACACTGGTTTTGGATATGTGGACTACGGCAGCGCCGGTACATATATTGAGATGGATGATGTCGACGGTGGTATGGGTGGTGTGTGTTCAATCACCACTAACTATGCCCTTGGAAGTGGTACTCGATATTGTTCAGTCACTGTTAATGGCGTGTTAGTACAAGGAGATCGATTGGTGTTTGGAGCCACTGGAACATGGGCTACTTGGGATGATTCGAATACCATTCAGGTTCCATGTACTTCGGGTCCAACCAATAGAATCAGGATTACAGCCGGACCTAACACCGCAGGCCCAAACATGAACAGCATTACGGTTACAACGGATGAAGTAGTACCCACTACAAATTCCCCCACTTCATCTCCTTCAAGATCACCAAGTCGATAACCAGTGACATCTAAACCGACTTCACAGACATGCCTTCAATGTCGCCATCTAGCCCGACTGGATCACCAACGCACAGCCCAACATCTAGCCCGACTTATAGGCTTATATCCTATGGCAATACTTATCTTGCCTCTACTGTCGGCCAAAACCTCATTTTAATGCCCGAATGTGGTACTACCAATGGTGCCGGGGGTGCAATACGGTATAGCTTTATAGGACAAGCAGGATGTACAACTGTAATCGACACCTGTCAAACCGCCACCAACTTTGATAATAAGCTTCGAGTTTATCGTTCTGATAATGGTACCTGTGTTGGTGTTGATGATGGTCTTTGTGGGTATGCTAATGGTGGTGCTTCGCCTGGGCAAACTGTTCTTGTGTTAGCCTCGAAGCTGGTGTTAAATACGATTTACTTGTCCAGTAAGTTGCTACAATGCATTTTCTTCTTCTTCTTTTCATTTCATTCTCAACCAACATTGACTTTCTTTTATGCAGGACTGGATCACCAACGCACAGCCCAACATCTAGCCCGACTGGATCACCAACGCACAGCCCAACATCTAGCCCAAACCCTCCGACGAACAGACCAACCCAGAACACTCGAAAGGTGGCCACCAAATACGAAGCAGAGACTTATTCAAGTTCTTCTGCGAATATATTAGTGAAGACAGAACACTCTGGATACACTGGTTTTGGATATGTGGACTACGGCAGCGCCGGTACATATATTGAGATGGATGATGTCGACGGTGGTATGGGTGGTGTGTGTTCAATCACCACTAACTATGCCCTTGGAAGTGGTACTCGATATTGTTCAGTCACTGTTAATGGCGTGTTAGTACAAGGAGATCGATTGGTGTTTGGAGCCACTGGAACATGGGCTACTTGGGATGATTCGAATACCATT
>Ga0214477_101227_pt1 | contig 13265 bp, 13 predicted proteins | sample M1_20Mar14CPVII9_FD_165058 | JGI IMG/M metagenome (GOLD analysis project Ga0214477, IMG submission 165058) | Marine eukaryotic communities from Monterey Bay, California, United States - M1_20Mar14CPVII9sort6BwellC16 | ecosystem: Environmental > Aquatic > Marine > Unclassified | place: USA...
TACCAGATTTGTTTACGAAATGAATGAAAGCGGTGCCGAATATCCGTTGAGTAAAGACGGCTGTACTTTTGTATTGTCAACTAGTGATGGGGTTGATGTTCCTTGTATTCCGTATCACCTTATCCATAAGGTTAAAAAGAATGCAGTTAATATTGATTTGGTCGTCTTGAAAGTAAGTTTGGTAATCAACAGTTTTGTCGTCACATCCATTAATGAATCTAATCAAGTTGAACTCTATAATAATTTCTTTATCGAAAGCCGGGAAGGAGCCCTCGAGAAGCTACCGACTTGTTTGATCTGACTATCTGTGGTACATCGTTTTTTGGTGGTCAAGATTGGGTCATTCCTAATCCCAAGCAATCATTTACTCTGCAAACCAATCTTAACAGTACTATCGGAAACGAGATGACCCTGCAATTTATGGAAAATTTGCATAATCAAGCCAGCAGATCTTTTCGTGATGTTGGTTGTTTGTGATATGGGCATTACCATCCGTATGGTTAGAAATGGTCACGAGCATGATGTTGCACAGAGGCTTCTCGCGATTGCAGGACAAATGATACAGTCAAATGTATTTCTACCAGCCGACAACTACCCGTCTTTTCCATATCCTTACCCGATAAAAGAGTTGTCGTTTCTTCGTCTTGTATTTGATATGAAGTGCCATTTAATATACCGGGCTTTCATGGATCTGTATGATCAGGGGTTTGATCGATACGCATTTATGCATGACTTGTTCTGCACTGCTCTACAGCAGCTCAGACCTCGTATGTCCAACCTTACCTCAATGGTAAATTTACACCAGACACTAATTGGACGATTTGTTTCTCGTGTTGATAAGTATACCGAGCGTGGGATTGTGATCAATGGAATACCTAATTACCAACTTTATAAACAAGCTGGTATATTGAAGAGTGTAGATGATCTAATAAAGATGTCAAATGGGATGGTTCTCTTTGTCCGTCCGGATTATTATTATGATTTGGATGATAGCGAGATGGAAACCTATCAGTTTGATGAACATCCAAATATTTTCCGTGAACTGGACATTCTAGAAAGTGAAGAAGATCACGTCATTGATAGTGTTCGTGATGGCTTAGGTTACAATTTTGATTTATGGCGTAGGAATGAGGCAAGAATCTATGCCGTTATTGATACACAACTTGAATTGGCAAGCTGGTTAAATGAATATCATTCCAGTTTGATAAGGCGTAGAAATGTCGTTGATGACGAGCGTAGAGTATCATTTGTTGATAGGATGTTATATTGAACGACCAGAATCATTTCATTGTTTGGTGTGAAAGGCTTGATTTCTTCACGTACATACATGTAAATCTAAAGAAGCTTAATCATTTGTATATGTTGTATTCATTTTTGAGATTGTAATAGTAATACGTTGCTGAATATATTGTTGATGGGCGCCGTTCTTGAATGCTATTTGAGGCAACCTCTTTTCCTAGGCTACCAGAGGGTAATTTCGTTTCATCGCCAAAATAATATTATGATGTAATATGGTACTGTACGTTTGACTTGAATTGGACACTTTGAAATGGGGGCCCTTATTTCTCAGTCGTTTTTGGAGCTACGAATACAAAACTTGTTAGGTAACACAGGTCAGGATCTCTAGAATGTTACCTATATTTCAAATGTTGTGATTGACCTACTAGAAGCCGAGATATAAGCGCCCCCATTAAGGGATACCGATTCTTCTGAGACTCAAAATTTCGATTTTACGTACAAACACTAAGGTAATCAGCAATCTTGTAATGTCCATAACTTCACCAATATCCAATATTTTTTAACGCTTCAACTTACACAATGCATCTATAGAGCATGTACAACAATATTTGGGCACTATTTTCGTCGAAATTAGCATTTTTCTAGATTAGGGTGCCCATTCAAGTCAAACGTACAGTATGTAATAAGCCATAATCATAGACAGGGATCAGGCGGCGGCTGTGGTCGGCGGTGCCGGTGCCGGTTCCGGTGCTGAACTCTCTTACCAGAGGCTCTCTGATATTGTATTCTTCCATATATTCAGAACATTAATATCAATATCATTTCATCTTTGTCATGTCTAATAAGAATGAGAGAACTACACATAACACAACAACAGCACTATCGACAGGAAATCAGTTATCGTGGATTTCATACCAAGAAGAAGCCAATGAGTCAATCAGAGCGTAAAGCAAAGTCTCGTGCTAATCAATCGGACGAGAAGAAGAAAGAAGACAACAAAAAGATGTTAGCATATAATACTACCAAGGTATGGGTATGGAAGGTACCTGGAAAGGACTATACTTTGGAAAGGCACGAAGAGAATCCTATAGAGGCTCCGGCTCCTCGGAAGCAGGTTGAATTTTGCCGGGGATGTGGTAAAGTACTACCACACGGAGATCATCCAGATGAAGATGTATGCTTCAGTTGCAAACGTAAGTTCTGTGAGGAGTGTTGTCTATACAACTTTGATATGTGTCCTGCTTGCGAGAAGAGGTTCTGTCAAAAATGCGATGATCTATCAGGGATCGGTTGTCGGCAATGTCAAGATGATGCACTTATGTTTGGCTTTATGTAATGAAGATATTACGACATCTTGGAGATATATCACCTAAGATATCAGTCAAAGGAAGGAGAGAAAGTAAGTTAAGCGTCTGAGCTGAAGAGCATATGTAAATCTAAAGAAGCTTAATCATTTGTACATGAAGCCGTCTGTTATCAACATGTTACTGATTACTCATTTATCCATTGATGTTTTAATGCTTCATTAGCAGAAGTAATTCTCTTTGATTTGTCTTTGTACAACATCTTCGTAACAAAATCACGGGATAGTTTACTAAGATTACCCCAAACTTCTTTTTCGAATATAACATTCCCATTCAGTGTGGATGCAAGAATTTCATTGTCATTATAGCCATTGAACGGTGGATATCCAGAAAGTAAGATATAACACACTACACCAACAGCCCAGAGATCACACGATCTGTCGTAACTGCCACGTAGTATCTCGGGTGACATATAGTAAGGGGTACCAACTGGATTTGTCATATTACCATCGTTTACACCGTGTCTTCTTGAAAGACCAAAGTCTATAAGCTTGATTATTGCCCCTTTCTTTGTTGGCGAGAATAGAAGATTCTCAGGCTTGATGTCCCGGTGGACAATGTCTTTGCTATGTAGATAATGTACAGACTTGAGTAGAGCTTTGGTAATCATCATCGCTTGACTTTCTGGTAAACATCCATGGTCTGTAATGTTATTAACTACAATGTCAAAGAGATCACCGCCAGTGTACATTTCAGTGACAATGTACGTATAATGTTCGTCTTCGAAGGAATCAATCATTTTCAAAATGTTTGGATGATCAACTACCCTCAGAAGCTCAACCTCACGCTTTATGTGATCCAATCTAGGTACCCTTGATTTGTCGATAGTTTTGATGGCATACATTATTCCACTTACATCTCTACATTCTCGAACGTAGCCGTACTTGCCACTTCCCAGAACACTGGATGACACTCTATAGCAACTCAATACTACCATTGTTGATTACTTTGGTTTATTTGATATAACATTCTTGGCCCCAAAAAAACATGACAATGGTGCTGATCTGGTGTCGGTGCCGGTGCCGGTGTCGGTGCTGGTCGGGTCGAGATCCCCGTCTCCCCTTTGCCCAAGAGAATTTATCTCATAATTTTTGCATCTGCTCTATATTTATATGTAATGGCCCGGACAAAACAATCTCCATCCTTTTACAATGGAGGTAAAGCTCCCCGTAAGCAGCTCGCCATCAAGGCAGCACGTAAGATTGCCCCCACCACCGGAGGTGTCAAGAAGCCCCATCGTTACAGACCAGGAACCGTGGCCCTCCGTGAGATCCGTCGTTACCAAAAGAGTACCGACCTATTGATCCGTAAGCTTCCTTTTCAGCGATTGGTAAGGCAGATAATGACTGACCTTAATACAGAGAGGGGAGGAACAAATCCAGACAAACCAATGCGTGTACAGAGCACGGCAGTTTTAGCTCTACAGGAGGTTAGTTTGTGTCATTTTGATGTGGTAAATAATCTTCTAATATCTCTTCTTTCTCTCTCTTATTATTTGATATATAAAGGCGGCTGAGGCCTACTTAATTGGTCTTTTCGAGGACACTAACTTATGTGCCATCCATGCCAAGCGGATTACCATCATGAAGAAGGATATGCAACTTGCCCGTCGTATCCGTGGAGAACAACGTGTATAAAGAGTGGTGACGGGTATTAGTAGATGGAAGGGATGGAAAGGAGGTATTTATTGCGGAGACACTCTGAATTATAGCGGAGGTTTGGCAACTTGCCCGTCGTATCCGTGGAGAACAACGTGTATAAAGAGTGGTGGCGGGTATTAGTAGATGGGAGGGATGGAAAGGAGGTATTTATTGCGGAGACACTCTGAATTATAGCGGAGGTTTGAAATATGGTAATTTGTATTAACAATTGTTGGGTTTAATGATAACTTTTTAATGCTTCACAATTCCTTTTAGACATTACATCACTATGATAGGATGAGCGGATGGTGGGGGATGTAATAATGTGGAGATGGCAGGATTTTATTGGATGTTGATAGCGGAGATTTTGCGATTATCGTACCTAATACTAAATTTTTGATGTTTTACAATTGCTTTGGATATTTATATTATTCTATTTGCAGTCCACGTGAAGAAAGGCTGGGTATGTTATTATTAATATCAACCTCTTGTCAATCACTAGAGAGTCAAAGCCCCCAGGGCACTCCAAGGGCTCAAAGATACCAACAAGATACCGGATACCTCGAATCTACATCATGCACACGTCGACTCTCCAAAAGTACATTCTGAATTCTGTTGCCCTTATGGTGCCAGTTTCGGTGCCGGTGGCAGTGCCGACGGTTGCTGTTTTGCTCTATGTATGATATCATCTTCAGCCTATTGGATTCTGCTGCCCCTTCTTTGTCTCTTGTTGTATACTGGTGTCAGTACTGCTGCTGCTACTACTCTGACTCTAGCAACTCTGACTCTGTTATCTTTGTCTTTACTTGACTTCATAAACTATTGTAGGTACTACAATAACAATTAAAATGGAGAAAAATGATGATAGTAATGTTGTACTGTCAGTAGTTGTTGGTTTGACCTTATTCCTGGATTGGTATATAATTAATTATCAATGGGAACCATTAATGACTCCAGCTAGAAAAGACTGCGTTGCAAAAGAAGCTGCATATCTTACTCGTCTCACAGGAGGAAATCAACATCATCATCTTGAATCATTTCCGTCTGATCTTACATTCCGGGTAATCTCAATGTTCAAACTAACAAGTATATATAAAGAAAAAACTATTACATTGATTGCAGAGACAGAGAGCAGTATTCGGGAGGATGGCATTCCAATCAGGAGAATATTCGTATTAACAACACCAGAGAACAAGCTGATTATTGTTGTTGAGTATAGCCCCCTCCATATCACATCTACGGACATTAACACTTATCTCTCCTCCAAGTTCAAGGAATTAGATGACAATAGCGAAATTGAATTAGATCGTACTGAGAGAGTCGATGATGATAATATGTTATTCGTCCATATTAATAGGGAAGTAATAACCGATACAGATGGTAAGTTATCCCATGATACTTGTCCTTTATTTCCCTTCCAATTGTATATACCGGTAACCAATCGATTTATTTTCGCTATTTGCACTATCACTTTCTGTAGATATTTCTCTAGCTCCACTAGAACAGATGATCGATAGTGATCCTACACAGTCACAGTCTTTGCCTCTAGACCAACAAGCTGATTTTAACAGTGTGGATGATGCTAATGGAGGTGTTAGTATGACGTCCTCGCCAACTCAAGTTCAGAAATATCCTTTTGATGATAACTTGGATATTGGTGGTATTGATGGTATTGGTGATGTATCAAAAGACATTTTTGACCTTGATTTCATGCGCAATATACATATTGATGATGAGAATAAGACTAGTATTCCGGTACTATCTAACTTTTCTGGATTTGACAAGTTCATTGATGATTTTGTTGCGAATAATAACATTACCACATCACCAGGAGACCACAAGCACTTTTTTAGGTGCATTCAAAAGGAATTCGATGGGTTGGAAAAGAGGTATGAAAGTGCTAACGATCACTCCGAATTGAATCGTGATGTATATCATCTCGTAAATCTACTTGTGCTATTTGTCGATGCTGTTATTCGTAAGAATATTGATGTAGTAGAGTTGCTCACGGATGACATCAGCAATAGCAACGCTATTTACAAGAAGGCATTCGATATTTTGGAGTCCGACAAGATCGCAAATCATTTACTTATTCTCAACAACGATCCAGGGTATTTCTATTCTTTGTCAGACATTTTAGGACATAACCTTTTGAACATTATGATTGAATGCGAGGAACAAGTTCAAAAAGTTGACGGCCAAGACAGGAATTCGTTTCGCTTCTCCCACGTCCTTCACTTTATTGTCCTTATAATTGGAAATCAAAAGTGTTTGATTCGCAAACAAAATAGCGTCGGCGTAGGTGCACTAGTTGCTGATGATCGATATAAGGACTATACCAAATTCAAATGTTATGTTTTTAAACTAACATCTCTCCATCTTTTATCAAGGATGGTAGAACTTCAAGAAAGGCTGAATAACAGCCAGGCAGCAGGTAATAAAACCAAGGGGGCGATGTAATAATATCCTTACATTTTATGTGTTTGTATATAATGTAAATCATATAACAAATCCTGTGTTGTTAATAGATTACATCACTCTTTCTTCGCATCTCATACTATCAATATCTCAGCTCGGAACTCTCATAGCTCAACAACCCTTGATCTTAGCGGTACGAAAAAAACACCTAACAAAAAAAATACGGGCTTATGATACGTTTTTTTGCAAAGAGAAACAGTGTTTACATACCATTAGTAGCCATACATACCATACTACAACTTCTGACGCCGCCGCTATGCCGTAGGAGTATTCTGAGCGACCGACTGCGCGTCAACCTCATCCTTATGACCTATAAAGATGTTGGATGGCAGAGATATCTGTATATCCTCTGATTAGTCCTTTGATTATGTAGGTACCATTTTTACCATCAATTTGAGACACCTTAGAGGCAGCCTCGACGATAATGCCCTCAACAATATATAAAGGCCGCCCCGTATTATTAATATATATCGACATGATAACGATGTTGGATGGCAAATGGCTGGCAGAGATATCCACACTAATATGATAAACACACAGGAAATTACATAGAGATTATACTACCCAGATGACTACCACTTGGCATATTGCTCAAGGAGAGTTAGTCCAACCTCCACGCTCCCAAAGAAATCCTTGAGGAGCTCCCCGCATTCCATTAACTCGTTCTTGTTTGTCCCATTATAACAAACCAACAGAAAGACCCTTACTGCATCATCATCCACTAAGTAGTATGTTAGTGGATGGCCCTTTTCTGTTTCAGGTAGAACTCCCTTGAATACGAATTCAACTATCTTGTTGTTCCCAAAGAGTCCGCGATTCTTCTTCTCGGCAGCAAAGGTGGTAAATTCTTGGGCAATCTTCTTGCCTGCCGATGCTGCCGTGGCATTGTTGTCAACGGTGACGATAGCATCCCAGGGATACGAATCCTCCTGGCCTAACAATGGGAAAAGACGTGATAGTAAATAAAGTATATTAGTACATACAGATATCGAGAACGGGCAATCAAATAATGGTAAATAAGCTCTATTGCAATAGAGGTTTGCGACGATAGATCAAGTATTGACTCACCGGGGGTCCCAGGCATCCGAACATTATCCAATATGTCTATGTCTTCGGTTACTAATTTCCGCGTGGCAAAGCCTGTGTAGATGATATATATGAAAGAGATTAAATATATGCAACCAAACCTACAATAAGTACAGAGTACAAATGGGAACTTGCCATTACATCCCCATTTACGGATTAGATCCTCGATCTCCGCATACTGTTCGTGGTAGTTTTTAAATGGCCAAATATAGCTGCATACTTTATCAGGCCTTGTACCAAAATGAATAATGATACCAGGAACTCCCGTTTCGACAGATTGGATTGTGTTAGTGTTGGCGGTATTTTTTGGCTTCTTCTTGAGAGCAGATCCATAACTAAACCTGATCATTTTGCCATATGGATTGGCTGGTGGCGTGGATGAAGTTTTCTTGGGTGACTTCGCCATTGTTTATATCGATACGATTGGGTGGGATGATATTGTTGTTTTTGCTGTGAATGGTTCGTAATTATGAGCTTACAATGAGCTTTTAGTTTGTTTTGATTCAACCAGCACCAGCACCGGCACCGGCACCTGCACCGATTCATTAGGTATCCTTCACCTCAACAAGATCCATTCAGGGCCACCCCTGCTGTTACTTTGCTGGGCAGAAACGCACATAGTCTAAATAACGTATTCTAACTGTTAGCTATGAATTTCTATCAAGGTAGTAGAGCATATCATGAGTACCTATCACGTCCAATACATTGTATCCTCTAGACGAGAGTAGGGCCAGTTTTCACGGCCTACAACCTTGAACTTTAAAAGTCAGAGATTACAAGAGGCTCAGTCTAAGCGAGAGAAGCAAATTGATGATACTTTAATGAATGTTGTTCTTGACATAGCTTCTTAAATTACTGGAGTCCGAAGTTAACTGCAATAAGAGTATCCGTAGTGATTGTGAAACTACATTAGTTGTGCACTTATAAATTCTATTTTACACCTTCAAAGAGCAAATGTTTGACATCTTCAGATTCAAATACTTATCATCGTCTAGAGATTTCAAGTCTATGTTGTTTTCCACGAGTGATATTGTAGAAAGAATAGAACGTGCCACAGGTCGAACCAATGTCTCGCTATAACAAGTACGCTTTGCTAAGGCCTTGCTCCAGGGTGACATTCCGTTCATCTTCCTCGCGATATAAATACAACCACATGCAATTATAGATGGTGCAAATTGTATTAAATGATATCTGGCAAGTGTTGTGTCAACCAGTAACAAGATGTCACGCTCGATATCTACACCAATCAAACTCTCGGTAGCATCCAAGAAGATGTAAACAAATGTATAAACTGATGGAGCACTAATTCTGTAATCAAGACTTGTTAATATCGTTTTCTCCATACTTATTATGTCACTTTCTGTGTTGTTGACAATCTTTATGGGATGTCTATGATAAAATTCTTTCAAGTAACTAACAAGAATTTGTTGTTGTTGTAGGTTCTTGTAATAATTCTCGTGGAGTTTGGATGCTAACAGTAAGCATGTAACTGAACAAAGATCTAAATCAGCTATACTTGGATCTATTATTGGAGAAACTCGATCAAATATGTTGACAGCTTGACTCAATGTCTCTGGTAAGAAATGGAAGTAGTGGTGAATTCTTATCAATCTACAAACTTGCTTATACCTGTGATTTATAAATGAGCTCGATTGTTGTAATTCTTTGTTGTATTTTGGTAAAATGGGCTCTGTTCGCTCCATCAACATCAATTGGCAGACTGTTTCTCTAGATACAGAGCATTTGTCATCATCTGTGTTATCATCTGGCTTGTCATCATATGTCTTTACGACAATAGAGGGACTGTATTCATCATCTGTAACTACTATTCCCATTATTCGTCTTCGTGTATTGTCTAGAGGGTAGGTGTCACACAAGCTGTTATCGTTAATTAATATAAGTTGTTAATGTAATATGCATCAGGTTTTTGTGAAGATGATTCACTGAAGGTGTACAACATTCTTCGGTGCTGGTGCTGGTGCCGGTACGGTGTTCGGTGCTGGTTGCTGATGTCGGATCTACCAATATATTTCATTCTTGCTCAAGATTATTTAGAACAGCATATGAGTTACTTGCCATTTCAGTAAATCGTTAAATTCATTAATTATGACGACAGCATCTGATATTATACAAGTACTAAGCAGAGGACTTACATCATGTGAAATCAGCGGAGACAACAAAAACATTATCGAAGAACCGCTTTTGAAGGGAAACCCAAATCGGCATGTATTGTTCCCTATTAAGGATGAAGATGTAAGTACAATGTGTGTATACAATCATCGAGAGAGCCATCTCAATAATTCATTATTATCTTGATACTAAAGATATGGTTGATGTATAAGAAAGCTGAGGCATCCTTCTGGACAGGAAAGTCGTATCCGCGTTAGTATTGTTTTATCATATAAATTCATGTGTTCAATATGCAATACCGTCAAGTTGACTACTTCGTTTGACCTAGTTACTTTCAGTTTATTTGATTGACTTGCAGCCCATATGTGTACTAACTGAATACTACGCCTTTCTTCCTCATCAAAACCTCTAAATGCAAATCTTTCAGCCGAAGAGATTGATTTGGCTCAAGATGTTGAACAATGGGAGAATCTGACAGAAAATGAAAAGCATTTCATCTCATACGTGTTGGCATTCTTTGCTGCATCAGATGGTATTGTCAATGAAAATCTAGCCAGCAACTTTTACACTGAAGTACAAAATGCAGAGGCAAGACTTTTTTATGGATTCCAAATTGCAATGGAAGGTATCCACAGTGAAACCTACTCGTTGCTGATTGACACCTACATTAAGGATCAAAAAAAGAAGATGCATCTATTGCGTGCAGTTGAGACTATTCCATCCGTGCAAAAGAAGGCTTATTGGGCTCTCAAGTGGTGTAATAGCACTAATCAATTGTTATTTTCGGAGAGGCTGGTAGCCTTCTCGGCTGTGGAAGGTATCTTTTTCTCTGGTGCTTTCTGTGCTATCTTCTGGCTGAAGAAGAGAGGACTGATGCCCGGTCTTTGCTTTTCAAATGAACTTATATCACGCGATGAGGGCATGCATTGTGATTTTGCATGTCTACTATACAAGAAGCTTGTCAATAAGCCACCAGAGAGTAAACTTATTGAAATCATTACAGGTGCAGTTATGATCGAGAAGGAGTTTGTGGTTGATTCACTTCCGGTTGAGTTGATCGGGATGAACTCGAACTTAATGTGTAAGTACATTGAGTTCTGTGCTGACAGACTGTTGGTAGCTCTAGGTTCTCCCAAGTATTACAACGCTGTCAACCCCTTCGAGTGGATGGATATGATTTCTCTCCAAGGAAAGACGAACTTTTTTGAGAAAAGAGTTGGGGAGTATGCCAAGTCTGGAGTTGGAACAGATCCAAAAGGCCAAACCTTTTCTCTTGACGCCGACTTCTAACTTCTCTTTGGATCAACTTTCAAAATTAAGATACTTATTTGCCTAAAGATCACAATAAACATACTCATCTTCTTATTGTTTAGTATCTCTAACTCTATCCTTCTACATTCAACTCTGCAAATATAAACAAACAGCAGCCTCCATATTTACAGTACCTTCTTAACACACGACCATGTATATCAATTCCTCTGCATCTAAGCAACTTCCGTGCCCCCCGACTTGTCCCCATATTCCTCGTTAAACTTGCGCTTCTTGAGACGGCGATAAGAGTTCCTCGTTAAACTTGCGCTTCTTGAGACGGCGATAAGAGCATTTTTTAGCAATTTCATCAAAGTCGTCTGCAGCTGTGTCTTGTTGTAATGGTTTAAACACTCGGGCAAGGGGCATTTGACGCAATGTATCAACCACGTCATAAAAAGCAGCATTAGCAGCAACATTCGCACAATCAGCAGCATCTCCATCAGCAGCATCGTCCACATCCTGCAGATCCCGAGCATCTATACTTGCAGCATCCAATCTCCCCACGTTAACAGCATTAGCAGCAGCATCTCCATCAGCAGCATCGTCCACATCCTGCCGATCCCGAGCATCTATACTTGCAGCATCCAATCTCCCCACGTTATCAGCATTAGCAGCAGCATTCGCACAATCAGCAGCATCTCCATCAGCAGCATCGTCCACATCCTGCCGATCCCGAGCATCTATACTTGCAGCATCCAAACTCATCCTAATCCTAATTTTATTGTTTTTGATGGAGTTGACACGATTCTTGTACGCATCCAGTTCTTCTTTATACAATCGTGTAATTGCATGGCGCCATCGTTTGCAATCGTCTTCATTCATATCTACACCAAGTTCTTTAACAATCTTTATTGCTTTTTCCTTCTCGGGATGTAGTTGTAGCATTTTTCAATGCATTCCTTACCATTTCCCGTGCATTCCTATTATTCATAGGTTTGAATATGCTTCCTTCTGTTTGCATACCATTTGAATGGATTGGTTCCTCTAATTTCTTATAACCTGCAAGCATCAATTCGATTGATTCCTCTAGTTCCTCACCTTCATTACAACTTGCATCTGTTTCCTCTTTACGTTCAGGTTCAAGGAATATTGCTCCTCCAGCTATCAATCCTTCGTATAAACACTATAAAGAATGTATGTCAGTAACAGGTAGATAATTCCACCATAAATACAATGGAAAATCTACAACACCATGCAATACATAAAAAAAATAACTTGTTGTACTTCACTCACATCCACAAATAATGTTTTCCGGGCTGTTTTCCCTTTGCCCTCAAAAAGGTGTTTATATAATGGCTTTACATACATTGGTTATAGTATTGCATGTTTGATGTTATTCAAGGTTTATTTTTCAATCAAGAGGAGCAATGGTGAGAATGCATACTCTTGAGTAATATAATTCTACTCGAGCACAAAATACACTTACTGCAAAGAGTTTAATTATAGTATAATAAATTTCTTGTCCATCGTAATTAAGCTTATTCCTTTTAAAACCTTTCCCACTGGTAATATGCGTCAGTAAAACCGATGTTATTTCTGTTGTGTTGTCCATTTCTACTTTTATTATGTTTTCTGTATGTACTGATATTTGTTAGTAGGCATTCAAGGTATAAGGTTGGGATTATGTGAGATAATAATTACTTAATGACGAGACGGAACCACCAAAATTCAGCAAGACCATGACCTGGCACCAACAACGACACTGACACCGGCACCGGCACCGGCACAGTGTTCCAGTCAGCCCAGTTTTTGCTGATGACTTTTTAGTTGGGAACTTGATTGCACATTGAGTGTACATGTATATATTTCTCTCCACCAACAAAAGATAAGATGAACACATCACGTACATTCTACAATATTATAGCATTAGCAAAAGAAGATCAATCTGATATTGCAGCTGTTGCTAAGCGTCAAGAATGGATGAGAAATGGTAATAAGTGGGATGACATCATACAAGGTAGAGAACTCCCCCACAACACAAAGTACATGGTTGTAGATTTGGAAACTCATGATTGGA
>Ga0214477_101230_pt1 | contig 13260 bp, 9 predicted proteins | sample M1_20Mar14CPVII9_FD_165058 | JGI IMG/M metagenome (GOLD analysis project Ga0214477, IMG submission 165058) | Marine eukaryotic communities from Monterey Bay, California, United States - M1_20Mar14CPVII9sort6BwellC16 | ecosystem: Environmental > Aquatic > Marine > Unclassified | place: USA...
AAAGTTCATAATGATAGCCAAGTATAAATATGCCGAATCCCATGACCAATCTCCCGCATTAAACTTACCCAAACTTGATAGAACGATGACCACAATGGTAGCAATTATCTTAACTAACACATACTGCAATACGCCATACTTGCAATTAATCATGAATGGACGACCCATTTGCCACTCTCCAAAGATATGCTTGAATATGAATCCATGTTGTCCATACTTGGCATCTTTTGTACGTAATGTTATCGCCAATTGATCCTCTCCACCCAATAATTCAATAATATAATAAACAAATGATGATAATACAAACGCTTCATATAATTCACGAAAGGCACGTATATACTGTGCAGCACTATGAAAGAATAATGAAAACCATGCTTGTATTGCAAAGATGGGAACCATGAATAATATTCGTATAACATACTTTTGTACTTGTGGCATGTAGTAATTAACTAAATGTAGTATGATACCATGTACACTAACTGGTACCGCGATTAATACAAACACACCAGCAGTCCAGTATAAAGTTTCATTCCATTTATCGTTCTTTGCTGCATGGACTGCATAATATGGCAGTAAGACAAACACTAAACCAATCAGTGATAGGGCAATTAACCCAGTAATGAGTAAACTTAGATATCTTTTTATAAACTTTGTTTGTCTTCTTTGTGGTTGTTCTTCATCTATAGAGTTTGATATTAGATTATTATTGTTGTTTGATGATGCCTCTTGTGGATTCTCTGGTATTAGCGGCTCGTCTTCAATTTGTTGTGCATACAACAGATGTTCATTGTAGGCATCAGAATGTTGTCGATTCATAATGATGATACCCAATGTACGCAGAATATGAGCTTGATACTTAACAGAGGTATTATAGAGGAGGTACTATATATCAATACATCATCATATCAGCCGACATTTAGAACACTATGCGCTCTTATGTACCTCATCTGCGCTTGCCGCATAATACCGCCATGTCTCAACTCTCATAAAATTTCACATATTAGCGGTATCCTAAAGGATTCTCTGGCTCCTCTATCGGTCCTCGCTCACTCTCCAGTCTACAATTCATTCTACCCCAATACTCCCTACTAACTCCTCATTAGCATATGATAGTACTCAGTCTATGTCTAGCACGATTTCATTACAGGTTAACCTAGGCTATCAATACAATACATTACATAAAAGCAAATCCCTGGTATCCTTGCATACAGATCTCTTCTCCCCCTCCCTTCATCAATCTTAGATGGATCTTAGACATCAAAGACATTTCGTTTTCTAGTAAAGTTGGGCAATTGGCTATAGTCAACTCGACCGTCTACACATACTCCGATTGGCTGCCAGGAATCAACACCATCATACTTGAATACACCTACTACGACTTCATTATTGTCATCTCTTCGTTGCATGGTAGCATATGTTTGTCCCGTGACAGTACCAAATGCTGGTGGACAGTCGATTAAGCTAACAACTGGAGTGGGTTTGGAACTAACTGTGGGTGCAGTTGATACTGTGGGAGACTCAGATGGGGCTGAACTAACAGTGGGTGCCGTCGAGATACTCGGACGAAGGGTTGGCTGAGGGGATCTTGTAGGCCTTGAACTGACAGTCGGTACTCCCGATGGCTCGGTTGATGGTGAATGAACTGTGGGTCTAGCCGTTCTAGTAGGTGATCCCGTGGATGGTAAAGGAGTAGGTGACCATCCATTTGGTTTATTTGGGCTCCTTGAGGGTGACACAGATGGCCGATCACTGGGAGGAAATGTCGTCGGCACTAATGTTGGATTCATCGAGGGCTCGGGTGTGGTACCAGCAAGGACGAGATTCTTGTTGATCAATTCACATGTATTACCCCAACAGGAATCTGTACAACGATTCAATTGCCGACCTCTATCAAATGCTCGTTCACAATCAGTTTTGCATGCCCGGATTCTATTCTCTGTCATTTGATAACATTTATGACGTCTCTGACAGTCTGATCCAACGTCACAGACTTCTCCGGCACGTTGTACAAGATCTGGACCGTCAAACTTACATCCAGTGCTGGTAATTTGTAGATTAATCTTCGTCTGCCCTGGCTCTATGAATGTGTACAATCCTTTCCTCTCGTTACCCTTGATTCGTGTGGACGAACTGCAAATGTTGATAGTGACTCTTTGCCGATTGGAAAAGGTACGATCGATATCAACAGCCCTTCCACCCTCACATTGTCTTATAATGTTGAAACATCCTTCCCTATCACCTCGGATGAAGTATCCACCCTCACCTGGTTCTGAATCGCTATAGACAGTAGTAGTGTCGCCTCTACTATCTACCTCACCATTAGTATCCTCATCACATTCATTATCTATACAATTCATACGTCTTGCAATCCCATCGTCTTCATTCACTTGATCCTCAGGAAGGCCACCCTCAACGGGCACATGTAGTACAACACTCTGTGTACCCAATGCTTCATTGGTCTTTGAATTGACTAGTTCTTCTTTATCACTAACACTTGTATCCTTGGCAAGATAAGCAGCGGCGAATGAAGTTCCTAGATTTGACAAGGTTAGTAAGAGGACTACCGCTGCAAGTCCAATAATAACTTTCTTCAATTTAAACAATTGTCTCTGTTGGGCTAACTGTTCGGTCATTAATCCTAATACCTTCTCGTTCGTTAAATATCCTCGACCGGATGTATCCATTCTACGCACTGTTGTATTGTATATCGAGAGTAGGAGAAGCGGTATGTTAAAGTGTCGGCGATTGATGTCTATTTATCGATTGCGATAGAGCGGTGGTGTGCTACCATGTGCTCATATCAAAATATGATACACATATCAAATGACATCATCATATCATATTAACGATAATAACTTACTAGCTAACTCAGCCTCATCCAACTGACCATCACCATCAATATCTATCCAGTATAGAGTAAAAGTTGAATATGGTATTAGCACATATAATGCATATATCATTACACATGAATAATGAGAGAGCTTACCATACATTTTCGAAACAGTAGATAACCGTGCCTTCATCATCCTATTATGATCAAGACTATCACGTTGTTTAGGCGTAACGTAATCCTTAACACTTGGCGCATTATCATCGAAACTAACTCTAGACGATAATCGTGAATCTTCAATACTATCACGTTTGGGTATAGGTGATCCTAATCCCTCTGCATCATCAAAACTTGCTCTCTTTGAACTTTGTGGTGGCGATGTAGATGTTTGTTGTTGTACTAGGCCTTCTTCTATATTATTATTACTACCGGGGAATTGATCCATTGCAATCTTTAATGGTGAATCATCGTGTACTCCAAACTTGGGTTTCCGAAGTGATGATGGTTTAGTATCATTTGTAATTTCTTCATAAGACGACTTGCGGAGGATGCTCGGCTTTCCACTCGTCGCCTCCGTGTCAGCCGCCGCCGAGTTCATTGCAATATCATCTACTGTATCATCTCCATCCAACATGGTTAGTAGTAGTAGGGATGGGTGTTGAGGAGGAGATGATAAAACTATGGGTAGAGGTGTTATGATTTGGAGAGATATGGAGGCTTTTGTGTTCCCACATTTCTTACGACGTGAGAAGAGATCCAAGGCATATCTCTCTTTCGTCCAATCCATCTTGCCCTACTAGATATCATGCATAGAAAACTAATACTGCATAGACCATAGAAATATCAAGTCAACACGAAGCCCAACAAAGCCAAAGGTGTCAACCGAAAGGAGAAGACTACTTTCTCATAAACAAACAACAATACTTTAAGCATTAATACAAATAAAAAACAATGAGTCATTATTATACAAATTCAGCTATACTACCCACAAAAAGACGATCAAATACTACCCTCACTCAACAATATGAAAGCACTGAACAAAAGTTAGATCTATCACCCCAGAGTGCTCCTAATCTAGTAGTATTTATGGGACCAATTACTCGAGAAAATCATGAGAGACTATTACAACAGCAACAACAACGGAGCAAGGATACCACCGCCGCCACAAATATCGAGCTTGATGATCATGGAGATATCAAGCAACCTCTACTCAAGCCTTTCCGAAGACTTGCTTCATTAGACAACTCATCATCGAAACCAATGTATAGAGCTCTCATTTCACTTGACATCATCCTTATAGGTATACTCTTGGTTCGAATACTACCAATCAAAACCATATCATCTTCAGTTCAAGAGTTGATGAATTGGTACCAGATATACACGAGCCATGTCGTTGCTGCCACGTCTATCGAACCATTTACCAATACCACAATTAATACAGATAAGGACATGACACGTTCTCAGTTTGTACTATCAATAATGAAGGATGCATTCTATCCCTTCCTACTGTTTGTGCCGGCGATGTTATCAGCTGCCGTTGCTTTAACTTCAATCGAAGGAAGGATGATCGGTAGCTTCATGAGTATGTCAAGGATACTAACCTATACGAGTATGGTCACGGCAGGACTGTTCATCTTCTTCTCGACCATGGTTGGATTTGCTGAATATAGTCGTTGGACGATGTTGGGCGTTACGTCGGTCATTACTCCCATCATGTTGATGCTATTGACACGGTTGTCTGTAGTTTATGCCAATGGCTCATCCAACGAGTATGCACATAGTATGACAGTATGGTGTAACAACAGATTGCCTTGGTGTGGCATTGCCGGGAAGGATGTATCTCAACATTATGTGATGACGGCAACTCTTTTATTCGGATTTGTCTTCGTATTCATTCCCTTCCTTGCTGGGCTGTTTTATGCCATATCACCACCCTTTCTTCTTGCAGTTCCAGCATCATCATTAGCAACATGTGCACTAACTGGTATGCTTGGAATCATCCCCATGCTACTTTCCATCTTGGTCGTCGGTGCCGGAGCTATGATGACGTTCTGGACACTGACAAAACTATTCCTAGTTTACGAGTGGGCTGTCGAGAAGAGTTTCTCAACTATTCTGTTCCTAACTATTGTTGCACTACTGATGATGATAACCGGAGAGTTGAATATGAAATTGATACCAACATACTTGTGAAGAATACCCGTTGATTATATGATGGTTGGTTTAATCTATCAGAGGCCAGTCATTATTAGTAGGATGGCAGACAGTGATATGATCATTTAATTGTACAGTGTCATCTGGTGTCATAGATAAAATAGCATGTACTGATTGGAGATTGTGTGAATGAATTGAAAATAAACGATAGAATGGGTCGTAAATGGAGTCTGCCTCTAAAAAGCAGATTCATAGTATCTGTATTCGCCAGCAGCAGCAGCTTCATCCCGCTGATCACTTCTAATCTCATCTATATATGATTGATACGCTCGTAAAGCAGTCTCAAAATCATCTTTTGTTGCATGTCCATCAGTGTACATTCCTTGCATTGCTTTCAAAGAATCATGGTCCCCACCCCCAGCTGCAATCACCCAGTGTTTTATTGCTCTATGATGATTACCATCCAGTTCCTCAAATACTCCTAGATAGTGCCTTGCTGCCGCCTCTCCTCCCATAGCTGCCAATTCATAGTAATACATAGCTTTCTTCATATCTTCTGCCACTCCTCTACCATCCACATACGCCGTAGCAATACTGTAATATGCAGATGAATTACCAAGCTCTGCCGCTCGATGCCATAACTTCAATGCCTTGTCATGGTTTTGTGGTAGTCCGAAGTCTCCATCCCTATACCTACACCCCATATTGCGTATTGCCTGAGCATCATTATTAATCTCCATGCGTTTCTTGTATCTTTCCATTATCTCCCCTGTAGAAGTAGGCGCTGGAATTCTGCAAAAAGGACATAGTGTAGCCTTGGATTTCAGATCTCTTGTTTTTTGTACGTTAAAGATACATCCCCTGCATATAACTTTCCCACAACAGGCCATATATACTGATCCCGCAGGAAGTGGTGGTAATCTTAAAAAGCATATTGGACAATCTTCTTTAGATGGAGGTTGTTTAAATAACTTTTCATCATGTAACTCAGCTACTCGTCTCTCACACTCTTTCTTATGCTTATGTCGATGTCTCTTTTTACATGCGGCATTGCAATACTTGACTGATTTGCATTTGTTGCATGTATTTGTAACATCACTACCTTCTTTACCGCAATTGGCACACGTATTAGATATACTATCTTCATTATCAGCCGTACTAATATTGTTTAACATATCACATACACCATCAATTTCTGCTGTGTTATTTTGAGAGGTGCTCATTATGTTTATGTTCTCTTAACTAACTCCTTGGACAGCCGGCGAAGGGTTTACTAATGTATTTTTTATCAATAACAACAATCTAATATGATGATCTCGGACAAACAGTTGAGTACTATGTATCAAATTCAAACAACAAACTCACTCCCTCTCCCATTTTCTAATAGTGCACTTATACTTTATACGGGGCACAAACCTACCAATATTGACGTACCCTTTATTCGATTTAGTATGGCAGTTTATTAATGAACTGACTTCTGTGGTACGGAGATTATTTAGTGAAAGTACCCTCTTAAATACTAGCCAGCATAAATTGAAGGGAGACATACAAAGGTGCACCCAATAATAAATTGCCTCAGTTTCGTATTGATTAGTATGCATTAAAGCACTCCAGTATACCGTCAGTACTCTCCGTACATCAGTTTTTAACGCTCTTTCGAATAGTGGCGATATCAAGACGCAACTCTTGCGAGTTATCGAGGTAATATCGAGAGGTAGAAGGTATCAATTATTTAACTCAAATTTTGGTGGATGAATTCTGAGAATTATATTATACCAATTATCTTATACCTACAATGTCATCAAATAACAACGACGCTGCATCCGCCGAGACAAACAATGTTAGAAATGTACGTCAAAGAGTGAATCCGTCGGGCTTGGAAAGTTTACCTGATGCGCCTCTCGCAAATATTGCCTCATACCTTTCACACACAACAAGTGCACTATTCTCATCGGCCTTAACTGCGCCCTCGTCATCATATGATTTAGGTGGGCACAATGAGAATGAAAAGGATATAATGGCCAAGAAGATTAAACAGTTTGCAAAAGAGAGTGGGTGGGAACCGGCGAATAATAATAGCTTAAGCGATATGTTATCGTCTGCAATTGCTGCTGGTCAGCTCAAAAAGATTAATAACAATCCACAACATCAGAAACTATCCAAAGCAAGTAAGATTGTCTTGTCAAATCCTTATCATAAGATCAATGAAAAGTATACCAGTAGTGACTTTCGGCATATCACATATAATCAGGATTGGAAGACACTCGATCTCTTGGATCTTGACAAAAGTTTACGGATGAGATTAACCGATGGGGACATTGCTGGCATTTTAGTATGTATTGATGCTGTGAATAATCTCGAAAACATTAGACTTCCTCATTGTATTAATGTTAGAGGAGATGGATTAGTACCGCTACGTGGGTCAATATTGTTGAAAAGGGTTGATTTGTGTATAGTATCCGAGGAGGTTGATAGTATGACTCCGACGCTGTCGTTTGATGCAGTATTACCTATCTTTGAAAGCATCATGGCCAAGAATCAGAACTTACTAAGGTCTTTTCATATGCCAAAAGTATGGCATGACGAACCGAGTATGAGATTGAAAGATTTTCTTGTGGAGATGTACATTCCACAAACTTTCGGATATGAAGGATATGAACTGATGAGTAAAAGTGAGAAGAGTGAGATGCGTGCCAAATATCTTCTTAAATATCAGAACCCCCGTATGAGAACATATAAAATGGCTTGTTCCGAGTGTGTCTGGAGTCATCGTCCATGTGGGACAATGAGATGGAATCAACTCAGTATTACTTTTGAAGGGGGCGATACGCTTAAAAGCTGCCCAAGCTGTGAAAGGAAGTATTGTTGTGAGAACGATGAAGATCATGCCGGCCGACAAATCAAAAAGTGTGCCGTTTGCAACGAAACTACATGTAGGGAGTGTAATCCTGACTTGTATCATTGTGACTGTTGTGATCGGGATCTGTGTCAAGAATGTGTATGTGAACTTGATTGTGATGGGTGTATGGAAGTGTCAAATTGTGCCGACTGTGCTGCAAATGGCCTGGGTTCTGTGAAACGTTGTAGAGAGTGCCGTCAAGCCTATTGCATTGGTTGTGAACCAAGCATGGATCACGTTGGAGTCTGTCAAAGCTGTCTTGAATAAGTTTTTGATGGAAACATGAGAGTATGGCCATGTAAAAGTGTATGGACATGTGACAGAGTTGTATAGACAGCAAGATCTTAACTTTGCTGAATGTTTAATTGTGAGTATGTAGAGAACATGTAAAGAATATATGAAAAGAAATAGGTACATGTCGTCTTTATCTAGATGTAATGATTTCATGTGTCTAATTCGTCATCGTCATCCTCCTCCTCGGAAGAAGATGATTCATCTGCCGAAGGTAATGTAAAACCCGAAAAGTTGCTTGATTGTTGACTCGGTGCCGCGGCTGCCGGTGGCGTTAGCTCCTCCTTATTGTTTCCTCCTTCCTGATCATTATCCTCGTCGTTATCATACCCATTATCATCGTCATCATAGCCACCGAATCCATCACTAAACGAGGCGTTACCATCATCATAGTTCATACCACCACCGGAGCTAATTGGACGATTGTTCACTTCCTCTTCTGCTTGAAGTAAACCAGCTAGGAATGAGGACTTTGGTTCTTTAGCTTGGCTATTTCCATTTCCACCTGTGTCTTGATGATCAGCTGTCGCTTGCCTAGGTGCATCCCTTGGCTGTTCTTCGACAGCAGCGCTTGTACTATTTTGAGGAGGTTGAGTAGATTTAGAACTACCACTAGCCACAGCCGCAGGAGTTTCACCCAACAAGGCCAATAATTCATCAGTTGTATCAATAGTTGCATCATCATTATCACCATTGGACGTCAAGGAAGTAGACATTGTGGATTGTTGATCTTGTTGAGGTACTTGAACTTCTTGAATCGGTGCCGCGGCATAGGAAGAGAGGTCTAATGTAGACTTCTTTTGTTTAGGAGGTGCATTATTGACTTGTGATCGTTCGTTGTTACGGTGGCTTGGTTGGTTGTTGTTATTATTTGCCGTTGAATTATTGTTGTTGTAACCGCCTTTATCACGACATTGATCTTGAAAGGTAACCGCTCTTGTTCGCTGATGATTCGGTTGTTGAGAAGAGTGAGCGACATTGTTGTTATTCTGTTGCTGTTGTTCTTCCTCGTCACTATCTTCTTCCTCATCATAAAATCCACTAGGATCATATTCATTTGATTGAAATGCAACTGGTCCTTGTCTATTGTTGTTATTCTTCATACCCATACTGCGGCCATTTCTATTGTTGTTACTACTTCTAAAATTACTGCCTTGGCTATTCATACCTCTATCCATACCATTATTCCTGGGCTGGTTGGATGCTGACGAGGGCGGCGGTGGCCCAGACTGCTGTTGATATCCATTCTGTTGAGGTTGATGACTTTGTTCGTTGTTATTGTATGATGTTGGCGGTGGGTTGCCCTGCTGCCGCTGCGGCTGCTGATACTGAGGAGGTTGTTGATCCCTACCTCTATCATTCTGAGAAGAACCTCGGCCATTGTCCCCTTGTTGGTAAGGCTGCTGCCCCATTCCTTGCTGTTGAGAAGGCTGGTTGTACCCTCCATTCTGTTGCTGGTTGCCATATCTATTACTATACCCATTATTATTGTTATCATATTGCGGCACTCCGTTGTTATTTCCTTGTCCGTTTCCGTATCCCTGCTGCTGCTGCCCATTATTATAACCAGTATCATACCCACCACCACCACCATTTCCTCTATTATCACCATAATACCTTCTCTCCAACTCACCAGGTTGTAATGGCCTCACACGTTTATTACCCAATCCACTATTCGTCGATTGTAAATGTCTCATTCGCTTTTCAGTAGGGTGGATTGGTTTAATACGTTGAGGTTTAACAAACTTTTTAGTTAGTAGTTTGGACATCCCTCCTCCGACGGCTTTTCCTCTTCTTCCCAATCCACCGTTGGTAGAAGTAGGGCCTCCTTTACTTAGAAGGGAAGGTTGGGGTTGTTTATTCCACAATATATTATTATTTCCACCATTGCCATTATTATTAGTAGCAGTAGGTTCAACCCATAATCCTTCAATTTGTATTAAATACTTTTCACTCTCCAATTCACCATCATTGATATACCCTCCGTTATTCTTAGCACCATTAATTATAGATTGGGCTTCACCTCTTGTCAGTTCCAATGTGTCAATAGCCCCACCACTACCTGAGGAAGAGAGAGATTGGCCTGGTATTGGACAGGCATCATGCAATGTACAATGTCCATTCGAAGTAAGGGTAAGCTTACCATCCTTCCATGATTTCTTCTTTTTAGTCTTTTGATGTGTATATAATACTTGTAGTTGTATTTTATTAGAGTTGGAATTTGAGTAGTATGGTGGCGGTTGTTGTTGTTGATTATTGTAGGAGGATTGAGTGGTGGGCTGTGGTGGTTGTGGTGGGTGGTATGAGCTGCTGGTGCTTTGATTATTCTCTAGATTACTGTGCATATTATTATTAGCCCTTGAGTTGTTATTACTTTGTTGATAATTGTTGTTGTTATTATGAGGTGCACCACTTTGCTGCGATCTGTTACTACCCATTGATTGAGACTGCGACTGTTGTTTATTATTATTAAATCGATTCATCTGCTCATTTGATCTATTATGAACTAAATGAGCATTATTAGGATGTTGTGATCCGTGCTCTTTATCATATTGATTCCATATTGCTGTGTCATCTTGCTCAGTATTGTTACAATTTTGTTGTTGTTGGTGCATGCGGTTATTATTCACTCGATTGTTATTGAAAGTACGATTATTGGACGGTTGTGTTTCATTATAGGCATCCCAGGATGAACCCATGTTATTTCTATTGTTATTATTGCGCACCATTGTCTTCTTGCCGTCCTAATACATACCAACAAACACCCGCGACCGTCTGAGTTCTGAGCTTTGAGCTGTGCAAGCTAAGGTCAGTCCTACTTAATTACGATCTCACCTATAAGTGGGAGTCTTTTAGTGTTAATTGGGATGTTGCGACAACAGATGACTGTACTTTATTTGCAAACAAACTACTAACTACAATAACTTCGGCGGCGGCTCTAGCCCAATATAAACAAACAATGTCAAAGCCAATCTCCGATACAATCTCCTCAACATCACACCTTGACCTACCTAAAACTGACTCATGGGGTAATGAAGTAGGAGCCGATGGCAAGCCAGTTCAATATCTAAAAGGTGACCCCTATGCCAATAAATTTAGTAACCGTCAAATGGTTGAGGAGGTCCGTCCGACGTTTGAGGAATTAAATAGTATTGAACGGCATAGACGTGAGATATTGTTAAGGGTGAGTTAGTAGTCTATTTTTTTAGTGTGTGAATATGATATATATGTTAGGGTGGCGGTGGTGTGTGTTATGTGTCGTTTATTTGACTGTTGTTATATTTATGCTCTGTTTATTGCACCTTCTCATGTTCATTACCTTCTCCATTGTATTGCAATATAATATTAGGCCGAACTACCATTCTGGCGGTGAGTGTTTTTATAAGTTTTGTCGCCGGTGGCGTGTAGTATGTGCTTTTATTTATACCGTATATATTTATGCACCTACTCATATGTTCATGCACCTTCTCGTGTATAATCAGTCTACTACTATTCTGGTCTGGTACATGTTTAAAAGAAGTATCAACCGACCTACTAGTTTGGTTAACATTAGCAGTTTACATCGGCATTCGAATAGTTGCTAATATGATTGATTATGTACCAGATAGTGTGGCGTTATTGGAAAAGACAAATGTTGGAATATTGGGTGGTTTCTTGTCATTCTTTTTAGTATTGTTTGTGAATCAGACGAATGCACGATTTTTGGAGATGTATGGTTTTAGTAAGGCATGCGTAAGTTATTGTTCTCTGTTGTTTGGTGTTGTCCACATCATGTGTTCACAAATTATATACTCACATCTTATGTCCACCTTTTAATATAAAGTCTGGACGTATCCAAGATGTGGCTGGATTAGCACGTACTCAATTACCAAAAGACATGGCAGATAAGTTAGTTCGTCACTTTAATGCGGCCCAAATCGCTGGATATGTCGGATTAAACGCAATTGGCCAAGGCTCTCCTTATAGTAAGGCTTACTTCTTTGATGTTTACAATAAGAAGAATGATTTGTTAACACCCGATGAAATGGAGGAGATTAATCGTCATGATATGGATAATAGTGGATTGTGTATGAAGGAGTTGGTAACCTGGTGTCAAGAGGATGTAGTGGAGGCACGTAAGGCTGGATATTTGGATAGTTATCAAGAGAAGTTGATGCATGACCGTATCTTAGCCTTTCGTGCTGCAATGGATGGCATGTATGATTACACCGACCAGCCACCACACTTCTTCTACATCCACTTCTTGGTATTGTTAAGTGCCTTGTACTTGCCATTGTTTGCTATTGATACGGCATATTCTGCCGGGTGGGGAGAAGAGACTTATATTGGATTAGACATCCTTAATGGTATTATCGTGTTTTTGCAGTGCATCTTCGTGGTTGGACTACGATCCCTTGGTACCAAAATGATTGTAAGTAGTAGGGCTGGGAGTTGTGTCAATATGAGGTGCATACTTGTCCTCGTTACACGATGCTCATATCTCATGTCGACTTCTTGTATCTCTATCCCATTCCCCTCTTTTATATATAGGATCCTTATGGCGACGACCTTGAGGATTTGAGTGTAATCAACTATGTCGAGGGTACATTGGAGATTTGCAGTACTATTATGAACTCGAAGCAACCTCCCAAGAAGTCGGTTTAGAGTCTAAAGAATGGGGATTAAAGTCCATGAAGATTGGGGTAATGTGTGTAGAGTTTGGGAGCTTTCCGTCAAGGCCAAGTTGACAAGTCGTTTAATTATATGTTATGTGAATGGGATATGATCTTAAGGTGACTCCCCCGCTAATTCCCTAAACACTATAGGCCTCAAATGCTACTAAGCAAAGCCCATAGAAAATGGTGAAATTTTTGAAGATAGACTGCCGCGGATGAACTTCAGTTTATGTTCAAGATGCATCTGAGGGATGCAAAACCATTTTTCATCCGCGGCAGTCCATCACCAATTCGATTTTATATCAATATTTCTACAATTCTTCATTCATTTGTTAAGTAAAATATCGCGAAGCTTATAGGATTTCTGCGTGAACAGATAAGGTTTTTATATGAAAATTTGTAGGTAAATTTTAGCAGGGGAGTCGCCTTAA
>Ga0214477_101231_pt1 | contig 13254 bp, 10 predicted proteins | sample M1_20Mar14CPVII9_FD_165058 | JGI IMG/M metagenome (GOLD analysis project Ga0214477, IMG submission 165058) | Marine eukaryotic communities from Monterey Bay, California, United States - M1_20Mar14CPVII9sort6BwellC16 | ecosystem: Environmental > Aquatic > Marine > Unclassified | place: USA...
TATCTAGTGATAATGAGTTGGTTGAAACAAATGAAGAAGAAAAGGTCGAGCGGTGTGATACTAGTATTGACTCTGTGAAGGTAGCAAACACTGATCCTTCTACTGCTGTAAAGCGTAAGAAGAAGAAGTCTGCTAAAGGTGCAGTGGCAAGAGATGACAACAGCAACGAATATGAGATACTACCTTTCATCATCAAACGACTGATAATTGAAGTACTCAAGCTACCACTACGGATAGTTTTTATACTGTTGAAGCTTCTTGGAGTAGTTGAATACTGTTTGAAGGCAATTATTAATAGCTTGTAAATCTCCTAGAGCTTCCCTGTTATGAGCATTGCTAATTGTACATAAACATACCTTGAACAGCAGTACTACAAGACAAGGTGAAATGACCCCACAATGTTCGATTGTGTTCCCAAAAATTGGAAGTAGGCCCCTCATTCACTGATTGGACGATTGATATTGATGTAGAAGTTATTGTTGTGTTGTCTAATAATATAGGATTACGATCAGCCATATCTGGATATTGAATAAACATACGAGAATAATATAGTAAATATTATGACAATTGTAGCAACGGTAGGCATAACAGCCGCCCTTGTCGCTTTCATATCACTACTTGTGGCTCATCAAAATCAAAACAAACAAATTCATGATCTCTCTCGTCAATTATCCGAGGTATTAGAGCTCTCTGAGATTAATACATCATTAGTAGAGGATGATAATGCATTATTATCACGACGTACAGAAGAGTCTGTATCAGTAGGATCATTTACATATGCATCCGACTTTGGAGTAGTTGGAGATAGCAAAGCAAATGATGGGCCTTCATTACAAGCTGCAATTGATAGCGCTGCTACTGATGCATCTGGTGGTACTGTCATCTTACCCAAAGGTGTATTCTTTTTTACGGAACCATTAGTTATCCCGGGAGGAGTCACATTGCAAGGACAGGGATATGGTTCCAGTCCTCTTGCAATTCAATTTGATGCGGGAGGTACAACCCTTGCTTACTGTGGTACGGATTATGCTGTCAAGATTAATGGAAGTTCTAGTGGTATGCGGGATCTTGCTGTTTATGATTGGCCATATAATCATGGTGATCATGATGGAGGGTGTCCTAATATTAAAGCAGCAGGAGGAGTGGTCGTGAAGGGTGATGGAAAGCTTGTAGAGAGTGTAGAATTGAGTAATATTTTCATATATTACTTCGTTGGTGGGGATGCTCTTTCATTAATTGCAACAAATAATGGTGGTGTCGGATATGGTTACTATGAGAATCTTAGGTTGAGGCATGCACATACTGGGATTAATTTGTATGCTGAAACGGGATCTTTTGTCAAGTAAGTGCATGTCTTGTACTTTCAATTTTCAATTGTTTGTGTATATGAATATGCTAAATTTGTCTCTTTTGTTTACGCGCTACACAGTACCAACACATTCGTAGGTGGTGCAATCTCAGGCGGAGATTTTCACTATGGAATTAAAGCAGTCTCTGATGATGACTGCAATGATAACAAATTCTATGGGTCAAGATGGATAATGTTCGGTTTGAGGCTAGTGATAGAGATCTGTCTAGACCCATTATCATTATTGAGGAGTCAAGTTATGGTAATGTAATCAATGGGTTGGTTGGCCACACTCATATCAAAGCAGACTTCAACAAGAACCCTGACATTAATGTCATGAATGCAAAAAGCGTTGGTATGGATCCAGTTCCAGTCAACCAATTCTGGAATGCTGCATTCAAAGGTAGTAGTGGTCTGGAGCTTGACGAGACGGGTGCTCAGCCAAACCGTAGCATGCCTGGATGGAAGTTGGAAGGCGGTAGTGCTGCAACTCCCAATGCTAATATATTCGTGATTGAAGATGATGCTGGCTTATATCCCGATCATAATGTTTTAAAAGTTGATTACAGGAACTTCGGCGGGGCGTTCAAGATGATGGCTGATCAGACCCTTCTTCAAGAGGCCCATAGTTTCGTAACCTTTGGTGTATATGCACGATCATCTGTTCAAGGAAGTATCAGTGCTGTCATGAGGTATACATCTGGTAGTATCATCTCTTCGGCTTCTCATTCTGGCTCTGGTGATTGGGAGTTCATCGGGATGAGTGCTCTTTACTCCCAGTCTGCTCCATACTTCTACTTCTCCATCACTGGTGATGTTGACTTGACTGCTCCTACTTTGACCTTTGGTCAGACTCCTGCCACGCCAGGAGCCTCTCTCATGAGTTCAAGTGGTGCTAGAATGTCAGGCACTCTAACTACAGGTGTTGGAATCGGCAACCCTCCACCACCAAGCACACCAACTTACAAGAAAAAGTGGTGGATCTTACCACAGAATGAAGGCAATGTATTTCTCATGAACAGTAATTCTGATCATTCAATTGAACGATTGAATGATCGTGGTGAAGACAGATTTCCTCGAGGTACTGTGATCACTTTAATGTTTGATGAGCCTGGCACTAAGGTTGAGAGTAATGCCTACATTGAACTGACAGGCGGAGAAGACTTTTTGTCAAGTGCAAAGACATCTATCACTCTAATCACACAAGGTACTGGAAGTTGGCAAGAGGTTGGAAGGAATGAAGGTAAACAACTAGTACAGCCTAGTACAACGCCCTCTTGTATTGGCACACCGCCTTCAAGTGGTAACTATTGGGTTCTTCCAAAGGGCTGTGGAACTGTGTTCCTCATGGAATCTGGACCTTACATCGCCCGTTTGAGTTATTCTACGGCAGATCGATTCCCCTATGGTACAGTCGTTACACTGGTATGGGAGGAGGCGGGTAATACCGTTGTTGATTCTGCATACATGAAACTAAAGAATGGTCAGAACTTTGTGTCAGGTGAACAAACAAGTCTTACTCTTATGACTAAAGGTTCAGCAACTTGGTATGAGGTATCAAGGAATGTCTAATCGAAGAAGAACCTAAAGAAGAGGTATTATTAAAGGTTGAGTTCGAGGTAAGGTTGCAAGCTACTGATGAGAAGAATCTAGGCAACCTTTAGCTATGTTATTAATAATCTAATGAATGATATTTATGTACTGCATCAAGATTCTGATTTGTCAGCGCCAAATCTGAATCTATATATCTCATCCATCGACCGCTTTAAACTAGGATGTAAAACATCTGGATATTCCTCAAATAACATCATGACTGTGCCCCATATTCCTGCCGCTGCCCATGGATATGTTTTATTGAATGTTAATCCCTTCCATGAGAATGGTGGCACCCCCTTTTCACGAGCCAATTTGATACATCCAATTATAATACGACTTGCCAGATATAGTAATAATTGATAATTAATACTACTGTAGTTTCCCCATACTAAGTATCCTCCTACTGAGCCGGCTAGGAATGCATGATATGGTTGTTCAGGTAGTCCGGGTTTGCTAGGGTTTGTTGTCATTGATGTTATATGTCTTTTTCTTTGATAATATGGCCCATTAACTATTATTGATAATAAAGATTTACTCAATTGGCGAAGTATCCCATAATGAATAGTATTTGTATCGTTTCCTTGGTTTATGCTTCTACTCAATACTTTGAGTGATGACAACATGAACTTATATACACATGCAAATGCAGCCAAGTTGGTAGCATGTTCAGTGGCAAGTTTTGCAATAGTCTTTATTTTCTCATGAAATGATAATTTACTACCAAATAAAAATGTCATTATTGTTGCGTGGGGGAGACGAATCTTAAGACCGTATCTTCCTCCCCCGACCAAAGCGGAGAGGATTACAGCAACTTCTTCCCATAGTGTTATTGAACTAGTGCTGGTATCATTATTATTAGTTGATAGGATTGCCTCTTCATTGCTAATGTCATTCATGATTTTATGAAGAAGATACTTTTTGTAGTATTAGGATACTCTTATTCAGTACCTATTGCAAATCACTTTGATATATTGAGTACACTGTTTAGAGTAGCACAGTTAACTGTCGTCTTCTCTCTATATTCTTCTGTTACAAATCATATATTGATCATCACTGATGATACTATGAAATACATGTCCTCCTCGCTCTCTCAATTTTTGAGATGGTATCCTTTGTGAATAAAATCTACTAAACGTCTCTCCTCTTCCACCCCGCCGGCCCGCCGCACAGCCTCCTAACTACATACTTACTACGATAACTACAACTCTGCTTATTAACAATAATGTTCAATCGATATCTCCCTTATTACTATCTGCTTAAAATAACAAAATATGGCAATAACTGCTAGTCAAAACGATCTCCTTAATAGATTGCAAACAAGCTATACAAGTGGCTTAACAAATGGAGAGGCATCACAACGTCGACGAGATGAAACTACTGGTGGGCTGAACAATGTCAATCCTCCCATCAATTGCCCGAAGTGGGTATGCTGTTTGTTGTGAGTTTTAAATTGTATACTGCAAGTATATTTATATGTGTTGATTATTATCTTTATATGTATCGTGATGTGTATTAATTTATATGTATCATGTTGTTTACTATTTTCATATACCAATGAACATATTCGTATATTATACTAAACTTTATTCTTTATTCTCTCCTCTCCTATAATAGACCATGTATCAATCATGTACAATCAATGAAACAATTTCGATTAGTCCAACCTGAAGATGCAGAAGTATTACGTGATAAAAAGTACATTAGATATGATCATACTAGCTTGGTTGTGGGTGATATTGTTAGATTAGTTGAAGGAGACGTTGTTCCGGCTGATTGTACAATTATATCGTTAGGAATGGATCATGTAGATGCAACAACAATAGTAGATGAAGAGAACAATACAGCGTCGACAACTGGAAGTAATAGCATGATGGATGTGACTGTTGATTCTCATCTTATTACAGGAGAAATCAAACCAAGATTAATATCGAATCAATCAAATGGAACGGTCAACAACTTGACAACATTATATTATGGAAGTCGTATATTAGAAGGGGCCTGCATTGCAGTAGTAACCGCAACAGGTAGCAGAGTTGTACTTGCAAAGTTGATTAGAGAAGGAAGATTTCCACCAAGTACCGACTTGACAGATGAAGTACATGAAATTAATCGTATGGAGAACGAGGAGGGCATTTCACTAACATCACTGTCATGATTTACACACATTTAGATTATTGGGAGAGTATCTGCACAATTCTATTTGGAATTTGAGGAGGCATATTGAGTGACATGTGATTATCACTTTCTCTGTTGTATCTATGTTGCTTTCTTTCCTGGTAGTAGTAAAGTTATGAAATGGACCTATAGATGGATGATCAATCTCCGTTTGATATAGTAGCTCGACATCTGTATACGAGTTATCATTATCAAACTCGGCAACAAGCGCAAAGTACTTACAAAGGACAATTCTCTGTCTTCGAGACAAGGCCTTGTAAAGCAAGTTCGCTTGTGTTAAAGTGCTACGACTGCATTATGAATGATTTGTATGTCTTTACTACTTCTAATTGCAAAGCTCTTTTTTAATATCTGTTACTTAAGTTCGTCATTGCGCCGCACCTAATCAGTCAGTGAATCTTTCCTGTCCAAGATTAAAGGTTAGATATCTATTACAGTGTATTTGTAATGACGCTTTGTAGATCATGGGTAGATGTCGTAGTTTGCAGCAAAAAATGGTGACTAAGTGTGAGGTATGTACATACCGAAGATTCAGATAAAAATGATGACTAAGTGTGGGTAATTGAATCGTGCAGCTTGCAACTCGTGTTTAGACAGCTTGTGTTTGGAGCCCTTAGGTGGCTAGACGATACGCTTATCTTCTTCGTTAGGAGACTCGCACTCATCGCTTTCACTTGATATCAAGCATCTACATTAATCTCTGCATTCACGACTACTCTACTCGCCCCACCTCTCCCTGTTAGCAATAACAACAACGGCAAGGAATACACACTCTCAAAATAGACGGCCTCGATAAAATGGATCAACAGCAAGAGCTAGAACCAATTCGAGTACGAATCATTAGTATAGGGGATGTCTGTAGTGGGAAATCAGCTTTGATCAAGAGGTAAGTAATTGCATTTGTCAACATAAGATCCGTATTCGTATAAATACTCATTCTATTATACATAAAAAGGTATTGCGAGCCAACGAGGTTTGTTTCTAGACACATTCCAACAATTGGATGTGACTATGGTCTCAAGACTATTAATAAGACGATGAATGACGGTACTTCAACCGATGTAAAAGTAGATTTCTTTGATCTGTCGGGTGATGTAGCCTACAGTGAAATACGGAATGAGTTCTACAGCAATGTTGATGGAGTACTGTTTGTGTTTGACGTAACATCCAGACAAAGCTTTGAATCACTGGATAGTTGGATAATAGAGCTTAGAAAGTACGGAGTATCAACTGAGAATACATCAATGGTTCTTATCGGTAACAAAGCAGACAAGTATCCCCGAGAAGTGAAAGAACAAGAGGTGAGTTTAGAGGATGTTGAGTGTAAGTATTTGCCGAATATGAAGCTAACTCGCTTATCATCATTGATGATCAGGCCACATCATTTGCTATTGAACGAAACTTGACATACTTTGAAACAAGTGCCAAGACAGGCAGTGGCGTTGATGATACAATTGATTTTCTAGTAGAAGATGCAATCAAAAGAGGCTTTTACAAGTGAATAGATGGAGCTCTGACTGTACATAATTTGATGATTGTGTCATATACTCATAAGACAGGGGCTTAAAAGAAATCATTTTATCTTTACATATAATCTCTCCATATACACTATGGCTTTCGACACCATTAACTTATAACATACACATTATGAGACTATAGTTGCGTTTACAGTAGCTTTGGCTACAACTGGCTGAAAGCGTATGACTATACCATTATATGCAATCTCAAGAGCAGATGGACTCCTATATAATTGTACATTAATATTCCAAGCGAAGAGCTCGTCAGTTGCATAATCAAGAAGATTACTCCATTCCAACTCTTGTTTGTATCGAATGTTGTGCTTCTCATCACTAAGTAATGCTGCAATTCTCATTGCGTTGAACACCCCTGTTTTATGAAAATGTAGAAAGATGATAGAATAGTGACTCCTTTTAGTATGGTATACATGTGATTTGTAAAAGGCAGTCAAATATACAATACTAACGCAAACTTACCTGGTGCAACATCCATATTATTAGTACTAAAGCCACTAATATCTACTGTTGGCGACTTCAATTTCTGCTGTATTTTCTTCTTCTCCGCCTCCAACAAGAAGACCTTTTTAATAGTACTATCTGCATAGTTCCACACTTTCATCCAACTTTCTTCTTTAACATGTAAGGCAGCCAATTCATCTGGTACAGAATCACGTTGAAATGTCCACAGACCTCTCCGGTTATCATATGCAAGTATCAATTTGTTAGCCTTGATGTTGGTTACTTTGGTACATATAAACTCAATTCCGTATTCTTTAAATTGTGTGTCCACCATATGATGTGATGATATACCATATCGTTCTAGTGTAGCGCACTTTTGCAATAATACATTCCAACCTTTCTTTGTATCTCTAGCATACTCTGCTTTCTTCACTTTTGCTTCCTCCCTTGCTTTGTCAACTTTCTTGGAGTTAAAGACTTGCACGGTGTTAGCTTTCACATAATCATCCAGTTCTTTGCTTGCTTTGATTCGTTGCACTTCTCTTTCAACAACTCCCATCGCGTAATCATATAACTTTTTCCATTCCGACTCTTTAACATTGAGGAATGATAGTTGTGCAGGCATTGGAAGTCTTTGAATACTCGGTGTGATTATATAATCGGGACCGCTGTAATTGAAATACAGTGTGAACTTGGATGTCATCAACATGGTTATAATTTATATTACTATTATTATTGAGGAAAGAGAAAGAGGTATCGATGATATTAGTGTAGGAGGAGGTGTTGCTGCTGCTGCCGCCTGCTGAAGATAGTTACCAGGTTATCAGTGCCCACTGGCTAAAGCTGTTACACAGGATGTTTACACACTATTGTATTGTTTGGTGGGTCGTTACGACACTGCGCAGCCGCACGCTAAATCGATAATTGGCACCTCTAACACTTCGGTTAGTTCCTTTGTCCAAAAAGAGGCAACGCCGGCCTCTACGACACCACCTCAATTATACTAGGGTATTTGTATTCTCACTATTACTGAGGACATAGTATGCGTAGGCGGCGGCTAACTGTACTTATCGTCTGCTGCTGTGGCTGTGCAGTTGTTGATACATTTTACTTGACTAATTTGTGGTTAAATAAAAAGCCATCACAATTGTCTTCATTTCGAGCGCATCACTATCCATTGCAATCAATACCATGTCGTACACAACTAAAGTCAAGCAGAAGAAGAAGAAAATCTAGTGGTAAAGGAGGTACTAAGAGTAATAATAGTGTGAGATCAAACAGTAGATTAATCTTAAATTCCTTTGAGATTTGTCAAAAAGAATACAAGAAGAAGAGTCAGAGAGGGAGTAGTAAATTACCATCTGTCAGTAATGCATTGAATAGCATGGTCGATGATTTGTTGGATGATGAGAAGAATAGTGACTTACCGAATACCATTCTCTCGCGTCGTATCCTCCCACGAGATGCATCATCTCTAATAAGACTCCTTGGTAGGAATTATGCATATGCTAGCATGCTTAGATTTTGCAAAAGGTATTGCCGAGATATTATCAATTCTTCTCACAACAGTCAAGATGCAGAGGAGGCTGTATTATATGCTTATACCGCTGCAATAGCTGCGATTTCTCGGCCTTCTGCACTAAATTATGATACAAAATCTACTTACAGATCAAAGACGAATCTTCTCTCATTATTGAATGAGATGGAAAATGATTACACTAAAGAGGGTAGATCTATTCGACCAAACTCGTATACACTTACTGCTGTGCTGCTTGGAATTGATAACATCGATGAGGCACTGGATGTATTAGATATGTTTGAAGAAAAGTACAGTAATAATGAGCAATCAGATGATAATATTGTCACAGTACAAGTATACAATGTAGTTATCGCATGCTCTTCAAAAGGTAGTAATTCGGATGGTTGGCAACTTGCATTATCAATACTACAAAGGATGAGAAGACATGGACCACAACCAAATGAAGAGACATATGCAATGGTGTTACAGGCATGTGCTGATTGTACTCAAGTCAAGGTCGCGTTATCACTGCTAGAAGAGATACGGCAATCTGGTTCTATTAATCCTACTCCAAAGTTATATATCCCACTACTAAAAGTATGTGCCAAATCAGAAGACTCCAAAACTGCTGACTTGATAATTACTCTGATGAAAGACGATGGTTTACAACTTACTACTGAAATACTGAATATCTACCTCTCGTCTTTAGCAAAAGATGGGTTGATTCGAGCATTGGGAATACTAAATGATATGATTGAGAATCCATCATTGACTCCGCCTGATATTTACACTTTCAACACGGTGCTCTCTGTTTGTGCCAACGCAGACGACTGTGAGAGTGCATATGCTCTACTTGAAAACATGAACGCTGGTATGTATGCCTTTCCTTTAAAAGTAGGAAAGCAAATAGAAGTCAAACCTGATGTGATCAGCTACAATTCAGTCATTTCGTGTGCTCATCCTGAAGACTGTTTAAGTCTTATTCAAGAGATGAGATTAACGCGACGGTATAGAGAAGGAGTCGTATTACCTAACTCAGTGACTTATGTCAATGCAATCACTCAATGTAGGAATGCAGCAATCCAAGAAGCCGATGATACTGACTCGGCCTATGAGATTGCAATGTACTTATTCAATCAAGCTCGCAATGATAAAGTTGTAAATACTTATGTCTACTCGGCGGCAATATGGATGGCTGAAGTATCTCGAGATTACAAGACTGCTGTTCAACTACTGCGGGAAGCACCCTCCCCAAATAATGTATGCTATGACGGGGTTATATCATTATTTAGTCAGCTAGGTATGCATCGAGAAGCACTTTATTTTTATTATGAGATGAATAACTTAGGGTTATCAGCGAGTAGGAAGACGTATCAACGGCTTGTGTTTGCAATAAACAACTCAAGAGATCGCGAGCTTGCTTTGTCATGCAAGAGGAAGGCAGCCTTGCTTGAGGGTGTTCTGTCGCACATGCCAAACGTTGATCGTTCAATTGATATCGGAGGATCGGTCTTTTTATCTCTTATACGGAACTATGGAAACATTACAGATTCTACTACTTCGTACTCTAATGCAAGAAAGGTATTTGATTCAATAGTTGGGGCAGCGGATGATAAATGCCTTGCAGCACTTCTTCGGATATGCTCATTGTCAAATGACAAAGCAAATGAGGCAATAATGCTGCTTCATTCATCTGATGTAGTTAGTAGCCCAGGATTGGTTAGTGGTAGAGCCTTGAGTTATGCCGTTATAGCGTGTGCCAAATCAGATCAATGGGACGATGGGTTAACATTGATGAAGATTTATGGTGATATTAGTAGTGATGGTCAAAACAAGCTACCAGAGCAATCCTTGCTCCGTGTAAAGGCGGTCAATAGTATTATAGCTGCTTGTGGTAGAGGTAATCGGGCTGATATAGCTGTTGAGATTCTGAATGATATGGTAAACAAGTATGGTGTTAAGCCAAACGAGGTGTCGTATCGTTTAGCTATTGTCGCCTGCAATCAAGCACAGCATAGAGAAAGTCGTTCTTCGTCTGTTGATCGTTATTCTTCCGATGGTCAAGAACTGCAATGGTGGCAGTGTTCTCTATCGCTTTTACGAAGAATGAAAGAAGCTGATATAGAGCCGTCGCTTCAAAGCATCTCCAGCTGTGTGAGTAGCTGTGAAGCAGCTGAAGAGTGGCAAAGGGCGAAGTTGACTAACAGTTTTAAGTTAAGAGCCATAAAGCAACTAGTCTTTATTACAGTCAAGTCTTTGAGATAACTTATATCTGACAAGTATCTTATTACACATATTATCCCCTACCCCTGGATCCGACTTATTCTTCTTCATCCTCAGCAGTTGGGTGAAGTTCACAATCACAACGAAGAAAGAAAGATCCTCTGCAATCCTTCAGCAGGCGAGCATATGCGAGTGGATCAGCAATACCATCCAATGTGCACATCGACTTGAATACTCTACTAGGAGCACCGTTCCCTCCTGAAAGAACACCTCCACATATTTTCCCAGAACTTGGTACACGAAGAACTTCACCCTCCTGGAGTTCTTCTCTGTGTAGAGTCTTGATCTCATCGAGTACTGGAACCCACTTATCATTTCCACTTCTAGTTGATCCATGTCCTTTCGCAATAATTGCCCTGCGCAAACGACGTACATCATCAACCGTAAAGCTCCCAACAGTAGTTATATTTTCCACCTGCTCCTCCTCCTCCTCTTCTTCTTCATCTTGAGGAGGAGGAGGAGCAACATCTGGCACGTGAGGGAAGAATCCCATTTCCTGTGTATATCCAGCACTCTCAAGGTCAGCTCTCCTTGCACCAACTACGGGCCTATATTTGTTATTCGATTTCTGCAAGCCCGTTTTGAATCTGATTGAATCATACAAAGTTGTGTTGCTTGATTTTTTGAAGGGAAGCCTTCCAGTTTGTGTTGGTCTACCCTTACTCCGAACTTCGTTCATCAATGTATCCCATTGTTGTTGTGTTGGACACGATCCTTGATGCTTGGTTAAAAGTGTATTCTGACTTTCTTTTGCGTTTGCTTGAATGTTTAGTTCGTTGGCTGTTGCATTGCAATTAGCACACCGTAACTCAACATCACTTTCACTACTTGCTTCATCATCGTCATTTTCACGCTGAGCAGCAAATTGGTTTTCAATAGCGATACAAGACTTTCTGTTCCAGTGTGTATCCAATATACCAAGCTTGCCATTAGAATCGGTGACTCTATTGAAAGTGGTGTTACATCTCTTGCATTGGAGGTTCACTTGTTCAAGTGATATATCGAGGATATCAAAGTTAACTTCCTCCACCTTTTCCTCGAGCTCTTCAGCTGTCAGAGTGTTTGGATCTAAATCTCCATGCCTCTGTCTAAAAATGGCTCGTTTCCAAACTAATTCCTTTTGTTGAAGTGTATCACTATTCTGTAAATCCGAGGAGTCTCTGTCGATGGAATATCTATTTCTATCCTTGATTAGAGGGTTATTACCAGCTGCACAAAGATCAGCCTGGATGCCTTTCGCAGCTGCAGTAGAACACTTGTCTTTCTTCATTATATTCTCGATACGCTTGTTGTTTCCCCTCTTGCTCATAAGCTTGTGAGCTTGATTGACAGTAGCAAGACCCAAGGCAATCCCCCCAAAGAGCTTGATGAACTCTGCACTGTGAAAGTTAAGCCAACTTAGTATATAATGTGGTGCATTGACTTCTGTCGAGAAGATGAGCTTGTCCTTCTGATCTAAAGGGAATGCAGTAAACCAGCTAACAATAAGTTCTGTCCCACCTCCACCACGAATTTCCAAAAAGTATGGCAATCCTCCTCTGATCTGATTTAAACAGTTGCCTATCATGCAGTAGGAAGGGTCACCAAGTGTGCGTCGGGTAGCCAATTCCATCGTCCCTAGCTCGAAGGACTCCATGATCCAAGCATTTCTCTTGTCGCCACCGTTGTTTCCAAGCCTGATTCGATGTGTTACTTCCAACTGTTGTCCACACTCCCAATTCAATCGAGCACCATCAGGAACTAAAGCATTGTCTTCAGCTGCTTGACGAACGGAGAACAAACCACTTGAAGTTTCACCACCGTATACAATACTACTTGCATCTGATGGTCGAATGCCAAATGCGTTTTGATTGATTTGATACTGTTGTAAGAATTCTGGTAAACGAAGGTATCTTTCCTCATCAATATCAGAGTTGAGAAAGTTATCGATTTGTGAAGAATGATTCTCCCATGTATCAGAACATGCTCTGAGGTATAGTGCCCCATTGCCATTCGGATCCAAGTTGGGATGAAGTGATGATTGTTGTTCCCATCTGTCAAGCATTGATCTTGGAATTCTATTGACATTGAATCCAACTTGTGTAACATCAATGCTCCAAGCTTCAATCATCTGACCTGCTAAACGTTCAAGGCTCTCATCGGTACGCATCAAGTGTGGAGGCAAAGCAAAGTGTGCACCGGTAATCATATCACCTGTCTTTGAGTGCACAGGCATGTCAACAATGTCTCGTAGCGAAGCAATGGTGTTAGATGATACACTTGTAATGCAAGTTTCCTTCGGCCAAAGAAGCTTGTCATAATCAGTATACTTTGGACTGTAGTGCCAAGTGAGATCAAAATGCAATCCATTGTCATAC
>Ga0214477_101234_pt1 | contig 13244 bp, 7 predicted proteins | sample M1_20Mar14CPVII9_FD_165058 | JGI IMG/M metagenome (GOLD analysis project Ga0214477, IMG submission 165058) | Marine eukaryotic communities from Monterey Bay, California, United States - M1_20Mar14CPVII9sort6BwellC16 | ecosystem: Environmental > Aquatic > Marine > Unclassified | place: USA...
CATTATTAACATTAACAGCCTCGTCTACGACTCGGTTGAACTCCTCCTCCTTCGCTAACGCTCAGTCGTCGTCGATAAGAACAACAGTCTCGGCTACGCCTCGTCAGTTCATCCGGCAGCAAGCTGCCTCCTTCACTAGATACTCACGCTGCGCGTTCGTATCATTAATATAACAAACATTCATCACTCGCTTCGCTCGTGACTATATCCATATGATAGACGTGCCAATTAACATTATACTGTCACCGTATCAATCAGCATTAACAACAGTCGTAACAATAAGCAGTATCATCATCCAATCAACCTGTCTCTACTCCATCTACAGTGAACCATCATCAATTACATCCTAATCCAACAACAAACGACGCAGGAGGTTTGTTGTTGGATTAGGATGTAATTGATCAACCACCATCACGTACCAACCAGCCTTAATTCAACAACAAACAACGACATTAGGAGTTGTTTGTTGTTGAATTAAGTTATATATAATACGTACCAACCATCCTTCTAGTGCCCGATAGGGCTATGCCAACTTGTCTCTTTATCGACCATTCAAACTAACTGTATGATGTGAGTGACGAAGTCACGAGCTGTGTTTATACATGTGAGAGCTTTAGCTCAAGCTGTGTTTGTCTTATATTAATATTCTTAATGTTGACTGTATTGTTTGTTTTTATTGTTAATCGTAATATTGATGATTGTAGAGTTTGATCTCAGCTTTCGATGAAGCTAATCGGCGTTGAAATCGGCGGTGATTTGCAATAAGTAGACCTTGCTCGAGTTGAGCAACTTTCATTTCAAGGTCAATATTAAAGGCTAATAATGTCATAATCTTGTAGATCTCCTTCTTCTGATCTCAAAGAGCTAAGATTCATCTTCATAACCCACATATTCATAAAGTTATGAGTATGTAAAGATTGCCGATGGATACTCTAGGGTACTGCCTTGTATCATATATGGTATCATTAGAAGGAGGATCTTTCATAGATTATTTATACACTATTTATAGAGAGGGATAATTAGCATTCCGTGGATGGTCTCTTAGATTATACAGAGGGACCCTCTATTGCAAAGATATCTCTCAACAAATGAGTGGTCTCAAAAAGATTGTTTCTTCTTTAGCTGACACCGGTACAGAATACCAGTACGATACAAAGATATATCAAATCATCAAAGGAATCCGCGTTACGACATATCGTTGGTCATGGCCGTTGATTTTGTGGACACGTATCTCACCATTCTTTCTCAATTTGTCATTGAAAAATTGCAATCTTTGCAAAGAGATTGAACGGAAGGGTAGGAAGAGTCGCTGGGGTTCATTAGACTCTCTTTAAGATGTAATACTCTCTCTTCTTCTTAAAGAGTTGTTTATGGTGCACCTTATTAATAATACTGGTAGAAGATTAATACAATACTGCTTCGATCTATACGATCTCTCTCTCTTTCGTACACAAGATATGATCAACATTGATGTGGTGTGATAATTAATATACATGAATACAGATACAACAAACCAAGAAGATGAAGTATCCCATCAATATGATTATGTAATAATCGGTGTAGGCCCGTCAGCATGTGGCCTTTTACACGGCCTACTATCTCGTGAGCAACAAGTCAACAACTCTTCTAAACGTCAAACCCGAAGAAGAACAATTTGTGTAATCGAAGCAGGTTCTCAACAAACATCAACTACATATGCCAAATATTGGCCAATGACTGCACTACATACAAATTCTAATAACAATAATAATTACATATCAACACCACAAAGTGCACTAACCAATCGTATTTTAGACATACCAATAGGCAAAGGATTAGGTGGAGGGAGTAACATTAATGCATGCTTATTATCATTTCCCAACTTTATTAATGATTTTATAAAGTGGCCTACAAAGTATCAAGATGGTATACTTATTAAAAGTGCCTGTGATCATTTAGTTGGTGTTATGAGAAGTAATGTTGTGACTTATAGGAGAGTGTGTCAAAAATTTATGAATGTTGTGGGAGATGTGGGTAGTAGTACTAATATGCAGCAAGAAGAAAGTGTACGTCTTGCAACTACAAACGATGGCAAAAGAATAAACTACTTTGATTCTCTTGTCCGGCCAATGATTGATCAGCAACAAACAAAAGATATACTAACAATACGAACAAATACAATTGCAGAACGGTTACTATGGGATGAGAATAACAACAAAGAGAAACAAATCACAGGCGTTTTATGTAAAGATCAACTATCTAATCAAAAGTACATTATATCAGCAAATAAAGAGGTAATACTATGTGCAGGAGCGATAAATTCACCTGTATTGTTAATGAGATCGGGCATTGGTGATGAATCACAGTTGAGAAAGTTGGACATCCACATCAACACCAACAAATCATATCATTATCTACCAGGAGTTGGTAAGAAGTTGAAAGATCATTTAGTTATACCACGAGCATTCCTTACAACATCTCAAGTAGATTGTTGCCAGTCATTGAATGGAGTACAAACAATCTTCAACGATACCAAGAATGATGATGCCCAATATGTGTTAATGGATGGATGTGTTCTTCAACACGCCGGACCATTAATGATTTCATCAGTCTTTAGAAGAGATTATCAACATACCACCAACAAGAACATCATTACTCATATCAAACAATACACATTTCATATCATTTACACTCTCATACTAACAATCCTTCAATGGGCAGTAAAGTATATCAAACCAATAACACATTTCATGTCATATCACACATCAACATTACTAATCACAATACTACATCCCAAATCACACGGTACTGTTACATTAACATCATCGAATCAAATTAGAATTGATCCAGGATATCTAACAGATGAGGGTGATCTTGATAGTATAGTACATGCATGGAATCAAAGTACACGGGTTAAAGATACAGTTATGAACAAATGTTGGGAGATACTTCCCGGTCCTTTATACAAAGTTTACTCTTCTCTATCATTATGGCGTTGGAGAGAAAGTAAGGTAGATGACGAAGTTATTATCACATATGCCAAGCAATTCATACAGCCATACTTTCATTACATTGGTACCTGTTCAATGATTAGTCATGCCAATCAAAGTAATAGTAATGAAGAAGAAGCAGTGGTAGATGAAAACTTTAAAGTGATTGGTATACAAGGATTGCGTATCTGTGATGCATCAGTCTTTGTGGATTGTATATCTGCACCAACGGCATTAACTTGTGCTAGTTTGGGGTATATATTGAGTGATATTTTGATAAAGGAGGGGGGTGAAGGAAGGTAGAAGGGATTAGCGTGAGTGAGCCTCTTAGCTGCTGAGTAGGATACAAGAGTGGAGAATGAGATGCCGCCGCAACAAACAACTATCATCATTATCATATACTACGAATATACAATAGACTATTGGAAAGAGAGTAGTAGTAGTAGTAGTAGATGGTGGTGGCGGTAGTGGACGGTTCACGTGAACACGAACTTAAGATGGTACATGACATCAAGTATTGGTATTGGTAGCCGATTGGTTGGGACTGCCACAACGGCTCACATCGTTAATACGAGTTAGGAATGGTAGTGTGTTACAGAGTGGTGTATAAACAACGCCCAATGAAAGAAGATACAACGATTGTGAAAGTAGAATAGTTTTGACTTAGACATTTATCGTACTTGATTGGATAGTATTGCCACCCTCAGGACGTGTGTGTACACTCCCCACTACAACATTCATTAGATGGAGAGGACGTCCATCATTCACAAGTACACATCACATACCACCACCACCACGACAGATTACTGTTGACGAACGTATTGTTTATTCATTAACCCATTTACCAAGTACCTACTCCCTTCTACCTCACCAATTAGGAACACCACTGATACTATTAACGTATAAGGTACACATCATATACCACCACCATCATATACCACCACCATAACGAGCCTGACATGATTTAACAGAGACGGCTCGATATATCATCTACTCCTACTACTACTAAGTACCAAGTATCGTGTGGTATTCTCAATAGATCCACCATTATATTATGTCATCATCATATGTTTGACTACCATCCAATACTATCAATTACAAATACCAATTGAGTTCATTTTATAATATGATATACTCCAAGGTAGTACCCTAACAACTATAACAAATCAGTATATCATTCATAACTCCTTTTTTACTACCCGTATTGAGTTGATTCTTAGTGTAAATTGATCCTTTCATAAAGCTCTATTCATTTATGGCAGTTAGAACGTCAAATAACAACCTTTTGTCAATCAACTCAACTTGAGCAAGGGGTAGATTGTCAGATTCATGTGTCCCGAGACGCCCATTTTGATCCTCTTTTAAATCTCCACTAACATTATTCAGAGATGAAAGTTCAAATTAGTCATAATTACTAATACCATCATTAACACACTTATCACTAATAACCACAGGAATAGTAATATAAAACACTTACAGTTCGTGCAAGGCTGTGAGATGACCAGAAACCCGAGGCCAAGGGCCAGACACTTAATCAACGAATGGTAAAGTACAAGACATCATACATAGTGCTCGTCCTATCGGACTCACCCGACCCGAGGCCAAGGGCCATACACTTAGCATTGAGAATGTATATCAATCACTTCTCCTTTGGCCTAACGGCGTCGTCGTCACCTCGGTCGGAATGGTAATATCGCTCCGCTCCATTACCATCCCTCCCTTCGGTGGTGTTTAGTTGTTGTAGTAGTAGTATCATCATCATATCCAATCAACAATCCATACTACCATTGCAATCAACTGTCTCTACTCCATCACGTACCAACCAGCATGAACTATCATCCTCTACCAACAATAACGACGAAGGAGTTGTTGTTGGTGTTGAGGATGTAGTTCATCAAACATTACTAGTACTAACAATCCTTATCATCGGACGTAACTATATCTCATGGTGCCGGCACGGCTATGCCAACCAACCTGTTTCTACTTCCCATTAATATTATCGTTCTTCAGGCACGTAGTGCCGTTGTGAGGATTGCTTGCAATCCGAACTGTGTTGGTCTTATATTATACCACGTACCAATTGTTGTCTAATATTAATTGTCATTAAAATTAAGTGTATGATGTGAGCCGAAGGCGAGCTGTGTTTGTCTTATATTTATGTTTTTCAATCATTCTATATTTCGTGAGAGCTTTAGCTCGAGCTGTGTTTGTCTTATATTAACATTCTCAATGTTAACTGTATTATCTCTTATATTGTTAATCGTAATATTAATAATTGTAGAATTTGAAAAGACGATTCTTTTAAGCTAATCGGCGTTGAAATCAGAGCTGTTCTTCACAATGTACCCCTTGCTCGAGTTGATCAACTTTCATTTCAAGGTCCTCTAATGACACCGTTATTATCATAAATGGGTAGATCTCCTTCTTCCGATCTCAGAGAGCTAAGATTCACCTCCATAACACACATATTTAAAAAGTTATGAGTATGTAAAGTTTGCCGATGGATACTCTAGGGTAGTGCCTTGTATCTTGTATGGTATCATTTGAAAGAGGAGACTGAGTAGCATGCCATACTGATATTTACAAAGAGGAGATCACTACCATCCCGTAGGTGGTCTCCATTATATTATACGAGCATCTATTGCAAAGATATTCTCTTCAACAAATAAATGAGTGGATCTCATGAAAAGATTGTGAAGTGACACCAGTACGAGTTAACCGATGCGACACCAAGATACGACAAATCATCAAAGGAATCCGCGTTACGACACATCGTTGGTAAAGGCCGTCGATTTTGTGGACACGTATCTCACCATTCTTTCTCAACTCAGAAATGAAAAATTGCAATCTTTGCAAAGAGATTAAACGGAAGGGTAGGAAGAGTCGCTGGGGTTCATTAGACGCTCTTTGAAGATTTATTATCTCTCTTCTTCTCATTAAAGAGATGTTCATGGTGCACCTTATCTTATGAATAACAATGGTAGAAGATAATACTACTGCTACGATCTACGATCTCTCTCTCTTTCGTACACAAGATATGATCAACATTGATGTGGTGTGATAATATACATGAATACAGATACAAACCAAGAGGATGAAGCACCACACTCGATATATGATTATGTAATAATCGGTGCAGGTCCATCGGCATGTGGCCTTTTACATGGTCTCCTATCACACGAGCAACATCACAAGTACAAACATCAATCTAGAACAATTTGTATACTCGAAGCAGGAAGCTCTCAACAACAAACATCAACTACATATGCCAAAGATTGGCCACATACTGCATTCTATACAAATCAACATAATAATAATTACATATCAACACCACAAACTGCATTGAACAATCGAATCTTAGACATACCAATCGGCAATGGATTAGGTGGCACTTCTAACATTAATGCATGCTTATTATCCACCCCAAACTTTAGTACTGATTTTTCAAAGTGGCCAAAGAAGTATCAGGATGGTATGCTTATTAGAAGTGCTTGTGAACATTTAGTTAGTGTTACGAGAAAGAATGGTAGTGTGACGGATTATAAAGTTTGTCAAAAGTTTATGAATGTTTTGGGAGATGAAAATGGAAGCTGTGATATACAGCAGCAGCAGCAAAGTGTACGCCTTGCAACTGCAAGTGATGGGATGAGAATGAATTACTTTGATTCTCTTGTTCAACCACTACTATCCACTACATCAAATGATATACTAACGATACGAACAAAGACAATTGCAGAACGGTTACTATGGGATGAGAATGACAAAGAGAAGCGAATCACTGGCGTTGTATGCAAAGATCAACAATCCAAACAAAAGTATATTATATCAGCAAATAAAGAAGTTATATTATGTACAGGAGCGATACATTCACCAGTATTATTAATGAGATCGGGCATTGGTGATGAATCACAGTTGAGAAAGTTAGATATCCATTACAATAACAAATCATATCATAATCTACCCGGAGTTGGTAAGAAGTTGAAAGATCATTTAGTTATACCACGAGCATTCCTTACGACATCATCTCAAGTAGATTGTTGTCAATCTTTACACAGCAATCAAAAAAAGTGGATAATGCGGTGGATATTGCAGATGTGACAGCAGAATCCACTCAATATCCACCCATGTCTATTTCCACATCAATATCCACCTTCTCTACAATATCCACAACGATATCCACCATGCTAAAATAAACTAACAATTCTAATTCCCATCTGAATACCACATGCAATATCCAAACCAATATCCACCCTGATGACACACCAATTTCTGCCGTTGCTTTGATTTTGAAGATTGTTGTTTTATTTCTCTAAGTCTGTGTAGAGGTAACACATAGAGTAGCTCATAATTTAGCAACAGTCACTATCGACACACCTCTATTGCAATACTAATACTAATCTTCTCCTTTGATGTGTTGCCACCGAGTAATATCGCTATTGCAATCAGCACTATCACCAGCCAGACGACGCCGAGTACAAGATGATGATTCTACTACCGCCAACGATGTGCACCGGCCACAACAAGTTGTATTAATAACTGATGAAGTAGAAGAGAGAGGTATGCCGATGGTATTGCATCATCGATTTATCGAATCAACCCATGCATATATTATTATGTCCATGGCACGTCGCCTACGCCAACCGACGCCGGCGCCTATCACACACAGAGCCATAATAGATCGTCGGCGGCACAAGCAAGGGCTGGTCGTCGAGGCTGGTTGTTGTTAGTTGCAATCGAAGACGATGATTGATAACTGGAGAGTAAGTGTACATGATCATATGTAGAGAGTGGAGGAGGATACCGCGGAGAGAGAGGAGAGAAAAAGAGGAGAAGAATGACATCAGCTGAAGATAGAAGAAGAGAGGATGTGGTCGATCAGCCCAGCGGCGGTTATTAACTGTGGCATAGCTTTATTATCGTTGTGTTGACGAGGCTACTATTTGGCTCCGAGAGGAGTAGAGATGCGTATGATGATCTTGATATGATGGAGAACATGTGAATGTGAGATTCACGAGATGATGATCTACTTAGGTATATTAGTTAGTACAATAGGTGTAGTAAAGTAATTGCAATGGAATAGCAACGGGAAAACAAGTATAGTCAACGATATTAGAAGGTGTGGATATTGTAGTATATTAGGGTGGATTTAGTTAGGGTGGATATTGTATCGGATATTGTATATCGCTAAAGGGTGGATATTGAAGTGGAAACCAACCTCAAAATCGGATATTGAGGTGGACTTTGCAATTTAGCGATTGGGCAAGCTCGTGATGGTATCGGTGGATCATGGGTGGAGATTGTTGTGGATATCGAATACCGCATGGTGGAGATTGCGTGAAGATTGCCTAAGTTCACCACCATTTCCACCTTTTTTGATTGCTGTGTAAATGGGGTACAAACAATCTTCAGTGATACCAAGAATGATGATGCCCAATATATGGATGTATACTCAAACACGCCGGACCGTTAATGTTTTCATCAGTATTTAGAAGAGACTATCATCAGTATACCAACAACAACAAGAATATCATTACTCATATCAAACAATACACATTTCATATCATTTATACTCTCATACTAACAATCCTTCAATGGGTTGTAAAGTATATCAAACCAATAACACATTTCATGACATATCATACATCAACATTACTAATCACAATACTACATCCCAAATCACACGGTACTGTTACATTAACATCATTGAATCAAATTAGAATTGATCCAGCATATCTAACTGATGAGAGTGATCTTGATACTTTAGTAAATGCATGGAATCAAAGTACAAGGATTAAGGATACGGTTATGAACAAATGTTGGGAGATACTTCCCGGCTCGTTGTACAAAGTTTATTCTTCCTTATCAACATGGTGGAGAGAAAGTAAGGTAGATGAAGAAGTTATAATCACATATGCCAAGCAATTCATACAGCCATACTTTCATTACATTGGTACCTGTTCAATGATTAGTCATGCCAATCAAAGTAATAGTAATGAAGAAGAAGCAGTGGTAGATGAAAACTTTAAAGTGATTGGTATACAAGGATTACGTATCTGTGATGCATCGGTCTTTGTGGATTGTATATCTGCACCAACGGCATTAACTTGTGCTAGTTTGGGGTATATATTGAGTGATATTTTGATAAAGGAGGAGGAAGAGGAGGAAGTAAGGTAGAAGGGATTAGTGTGAATGAAGTGAAAAGCATTGGCAGAGTGCATAGGGTATAAAACAGTGGAGAATGAGATGCCGCCGCAACAAACAACTATCATCATTATCATATACTACGAATATATAATGGACTATTGGAAAGTGAGTATAGTAGTAGATCGGAAACTATCACTATCAGTCTAAAGCATACATATAAGTAGTAGAAAGTAGCATATGTATTGTGTATACAGCTAGCACAATATGTTAACAAAACATATAAATAGATTACTTTACAAATAAAGATGGCTGGCTTTCTCAATAACTTGTCGCCCATAATTGCAATATCTCATCATCACATAGATCAACTTCGACCGATGAAGGACTGCTTAGATCATCACTGTATGACGAACTCCCACATGACGAGCCATTCGAAATCATACGCTGGAGAGGAGCAGGTTCAACATTAACATTCGTCGTACAAATAGGCTGACAAATGGCATCATCAATATTCAATGGTTGATCATTCTTGAATGAATCATAAGCTTCAATAATAGATCGGCGTCTAGCTTGACGTGGCATCATAACTCGCTTGTTCATCATGGGTGTGGCGATGATGGGTTTAGAAGTAAGAGGGGTGTTCTCCTCTTCTTGTTGTACTTGTGGATGACAAGTCTTCATCTTCTTGGAACTACTTTGTTGCTCAAAAGAGAATGCTTGAGGGGGAAGACTATTGTTGGCAAATTGAGAAGACAACATGGTTTGTGTCTTGTTATTATCAATTTGAGATAAGAGGTAGTTGATATCTTGTGTAAGTTGAGCAGGCATTGCAGGAGGCATTGATGGATAGGAAGCAATGGGACCTACGGGGAGCAGCTGCTGCTGCTGTTGAGTACGCTTCTTGTTTGTCTTCTTGGGTGGACGAAGAGATGCTGGAAGATCCTTGATGAGCTCCTTATACTGATTCATCTCCTTGTAGTACTCAGCTACCTCTGACTTTGCAATCTTCTGTACAAAAGACTTCGTCTCTGGATCAACTTTATCAAGTGTAGCCCATCGTGACGAGATAATCTTGGAGAGCTCGAGGAAACCAATCTTCCCGTGCTGCTTGCGGTGCTTCCTCTTCTTACGTTTACCAGGACCGGCGTACCAATCGGGCATTAGTTTGATATTCTTGTATCGTTGTGGCACATCGTCATGAAGGATCTTATTCTCCATCGTAGATTGGTCGGCAACATCACCATCCATCGTCTGGATAACATATTCTCTCTCGATCTGGAAGAAGATATGATATGCCGTCAATGGACGCTGTGGTTTCTTTGGGATGGTACGGATGGACGATGATGACGACGATGGGGTGGACGATGATGACGGAGTTTTCATTGGAGTAATAATGTTTTGCTCCTTTGCAATTGCAATAGACAATGATGAACTATTATGCATAGGAATGCTGGAAGATACTAAGGACATGGTTGCAGATGACATCATCATTGTGATAGAATGATATAGTATAGATGTTACTATTTGTTGTCGAAGATTGAAATTGAAAGTTGAAAGATATGTGGTTGCTCTTTGAGATATTGAGATATGTATGATTTTGTATGTGGCTCAATCGTATTATATGTGTATCTTAGTGAATGGGTAAGGTTTCATGTTCGTGATTGGCCGAATAGTGAAAGAGGGTCGATCAAATGAGTCAAAATCAGTCTTGATTGTCGATCAGGAGTCATTGGTATCCTTTTTCCTTTTAAGCATTTATCTTTCAAGAACTGTTCAATCCCATCTTTACTGCTCGGGAACCACTGCTGGCATACCTAAAAGTCATCTCTTATACGAAGGATCACAAGGCATAAGGGCGAGACCGCCGAAGCAAACAACTATCACATCCATCTATTAATCTCATATTCGAATTACAATGGGCTAATGGAAACAGAGTATAGACACTGACACTGAAGTACTCAAATATGATACTGGTTCTTTAACATGTAGTTATGGTATCAAGAATAAGAATGTTACACAAAGGAAGTGCGCCCCGTATCAATGCTGCATGCTGATTTGATATTATATGGTTGCAATATAACTTAGTCAGAGCAAAGTATACTTATATTATTCGATCAGCTATTTATCTACACTTTTACCAAAGTATATCCTAAACTCACTCTTCCGTCACCCTCTTCGACTTCGATCCCTTCTCGATTCTTCTCCCAACAATTATTACCCAAAAAAGTATGAACCCCCTCTTCATTCTCGTACTTTCTGGCACGCACTAACCTTTGCTCATTATCATCCCTTGAATGCATTAGCTCTGTATGAAGGGCTGACACTTCAAGCAAATCTCAAGTGACTGATCCAAACAGGTTCACACTCTGGACAGTATGAATTACCACAATTATAACTGCACCTCCGTTCATTGGTGCAAGAAGGACTTGTACTGTAAAAAATGAATCATCAGTTGAAAATACTACTAAGAAGTAAATTCATAAGGTAAAAAGGAACAACTCACCACCGCTTGAAAGCGTCACACTTTGTACAGGTCGATGCTTGGTAGAATGTGGTACAGTCTCCCTGGCAAAATTCAACATAATTGCATTCATCGCAGTAGAACTTCTCACAGCCCATACAGCAAAACCGAGTCCCTTCACAATTGAAATCACAGACACTACAAAAGTTCTTTTTGCATAGGTAGCAGCTCATAGCAACCGTACCATACCTCTCAATATCGGGAACCTCTACCTCTCGCCAACATACCATTGTATTCTCAACATCTGTGGCACAAATCTCTTCACACTTTGAGCACTGATATCTACGCTCATTTAAGACCCTATCAAATCTTTGCAAGAACTGAGTCAGCATATTACTCCTCTCAATACGCCATTTCTTGGGTAGCTGAACATGAACTAATACATTATCTTCTCTCTCAATAATGCTATTCAAGATCGGCACTACTAATTCCACAGATATCGGTGGTTCGGGTGTGATTGTTGGATTCTGATGGTCACCTACTAAACTCAGATCTATTCTTTCCAATACGGTAGAACCAGTAAGTGGCTGCAAACCAACGCCAGTAATACCAATACAGTTTGTAGACTTTAATGATTTGGTTTTGTTCTTTGCATCGATACACAACAATACCCATCGGATATCATCATCTGTTAAACTACGACCGAATATATCTTGTATATCTTTAAAATCAACAATATCCCAACCCTCTACCGATGCATTGATGATAGTTTTACTCATTGTAGAAGGCTCTTGAGATGTTGGTGCATCAAAGAGAGAAATTGCAAATGATACACAAGATGTGTTCGATAAGTACGATGCTATTTTCGGTAGAATCCCCTCAGGTAAATCACTTAGCTTTATTTGCATTGTATTTGTATCACGTCTAACGCGCTTGTTACTACTATTATTGGATGACATAATGCAATTCTCTGCAGTTTATGTTTAGAAAATGACAATTTGCGTGGTTTGAAGTTTGTGGTATCTTTCCGCGCCGCCGCCGTTAGATAACCTTCTATTGATTATTTGAATATAAATATCTACTATATATCTAGCGGTATACCTATATCGCCGACAAGCGAGATGCAATAAGCTGTTGCAATTATTTATAATACATCAACCAATACAAAATAGAGGCCAGAATTTAGAGTCCAAGTGTAATTATCAGGTTAAACCCCACAACTGGCAGCAAATATTATTCTTCATTCTATTCGACAGCATGATATATTTTGGTCATTAACCTAAACATTTGAAGTTCGAGTATGCAGGTTCGTCCAAAATAAACTCTGAAAGGTGTCTGTCAAAAATTCGACTGTGAAAACGACCACCTGGATACCGTGAGTATCCTTCTCTCTCAAAATGGCTAAGTCTGAAAAAAAGCAAGTTTGAGTGCAAAAGACAAACTTTGACCTTGGCATACCACATCAGTAATGATATCTAATACCTAATATTGCACATGATATTAGATCATATATACAAGATATCAAATACCTTACAAATTTAGTGTATCTACATGTTTCTGTACAAGATACATACACCTAAAGAGGGCAGATTTTGCATAAAACACATCCCTTTGAGCCTTCAATTGATAGTGTTGCAGCTCTATTCATAACGAGATATATGCCATCTATA
>Ga0214477_101235_pt1 | contig 13218 bp, 9 predicted proteins | sample M1_20Mar14CPVII9_FD_165058 | JGI IMG/M metagenome (GOLD analysis project Ga0214477, IMG submission 165058) | Marine eukaryotic communities from Monterey Bay, California, United States - M1_20Mar14CPVII9sort6BwellC16 | ecosystem: Environmental > Aquatic > Marine > Unclassified | place: USA...
GGGGGGGGCTCAATAAAAAATGCTAATGTGACTGCGAGAGTGCCGGTCTTAAGGTCATTTACTAAAATTTGACTAAGTTAGTTTGTGTCTACAATAAACACATCACCTCTCACAATCAACTCCGACGATAAAGGCGCCAGTACTCATACCTACTTATTGCAATAGTATAATAATAATAACCTCCTCTACTCCAAGATGAACCTCTACTCCAAGATGAAGAAGAATCCATTCAACTTCCACCATTGGCTGTATAGCCATAGAATTTTTACTACTGTGATTTGTTTTGCTTTAGCATATCTATTCGCCTCTCATTCTCATACCAATTGGGATGGTGGCATTGTACAACCAGTTACCCCTTCTTTACGGGAAGCACAAATCCAAAACGCCGATCTACACCTTCCCGATGCGATTGCGACAATCACTGAACATGTGCATCGTCTTAACGACGAAGATCGTGAACAACAACAATTTCAATTGCAGCAACACTTAACATTGGATGATATCGATTTAATATCAGAAAGTGTACTTGCAAGTGCGGTGAATGCTACACATATGGATAGAAACTTCACGGCACTCGGTGTTATCATCTATCATGGAGGACATGCCGTTGTGGGAAATGAGACATTGGATATGATCCATCGACTGATTGTTGAAGCAGTTAATGAGGGTGCTGATTATGAAGAAATTATCAAAAAGTATTTCATGTTTATCACTCCGGGGCAGAGAGAGATGATTAAAGATCGTTTCATCAATAGGAATCTAGGACGTCGGTACCACCAAGTAAACCATCTTAATATTGATGAGGAAAAGGCGTACAATCAGCTGATAGCTGCCGCCAATGAGGATTTTGGGCTAACTGATGATAACCAAACATCTTCCACAGCACCAACTCATCCCCCATCTAATATTGTATCTGAGTCCGGGTTCTTCTTACGGAGTATTGCTCACCTGCCGTCACGACCAAGTAATTTAGATGAAGAGAAGAGATCAAATCAATTTATGTACTCTTTCATGAGAGAATATGATATTAGAAATTTTGATAACCGACCTGTTACAATTGCAATGGCACGTACTGAAGGGGATGGTATTGGTAAACGGAAGAGGAGTAGTTCTAGTAGTAGTGAAGGTAGCGAAGGTAGTATTATCAGTGTTAGTGACAATGAACAAGCATCAAGAAGTGAGAAGGTAGACCTCAATGAACCAACAAACTTACTAGACCTCCATCTTACTCAGACGAATATTGACACTATACATGGTATAGATTACGACACCAACGATGATGATGATAGTAAGAGTTATTTGGCACCAGTTATTAAGAAGTATGGATTAATGTTGGAGAGAATTAATGACTTAACCACACTCAAGAGAGAGTTCAACAACTATAGGAAGGATGTGTTTAGAGCTTTTCTGAAACGCGGTCGTGGACAATTGATCAACATGGGAGACAACCTCAGTGATCATCATGAATTATTAATGATTTTACATTTTGCAACAGAGGCAGAGAAACTTATTAGAGCTGGTGGTGACAAACTTAGTAAGATGGATCCGAAGGAGAGTAGTTGCATTGCCTTTGTAAAAGAACACATGGCAAGCTCTGTTACCCGAGAAGACTTTAAGATTAGGAACAAAGATAAGTATAGCACCGAAGATGCGCTTGAAGCTGCTTCCGACACATACTGGGAAACACACAAAAAGAAGATCATGGAATCGATTGGAGTAATGGACTTTCGACTCATCATCTCCGAAGACAAAGACAACTTCAATACCGAGCTCAAGCAGTTTATTAATGATGATCATACAACTATGGAAGTTCTCAATGCCGCTGGATCTATCACTGCAGCCTTTCACTACTTGAACTACAATCTACGGACCAATGGTGGTAAAATGTCAAGTATCATTGCATCTACACATGTTGTCGACACTGCATTAGATGGAGAAATCAACACAGAAGCCAAGTTAGTAAATGTCCATGGCTACATCCCCCATGCTGAATGTTGGTTGGCAGGATACATCAGAAATGCCGCTACGTATGATCAATTACTTCTTAAATACTTTGATGGCGTTATTAATTCAGCCTTTGGACCTGTCTTCAGTAAAGTGTTAGGCAATGAAGCATTGGGATTAGATAATAATGAAGAATTGGTATTGAAGACAACAATGGCTACACGCTTTGGTCTTGGAAATTTAACACCAGAAGAGCACGAGATGTTGGCGAAAGCATTACTCGAGTCTCGTATCGCAGGCGGTACGACATCTGGCCTAATGCGAACACTCGCAATGACTCTAATTGAGGCAATAATGACTCGAGACCGTGTCTCATTAGAGGCGGCTGTTGAGATGATGGGTGATGAGATTATGAAATACAAGACCACAAAGAGTTCTGCCAATGATGAGGATGATAATGTATCAAAAGCAATCAAAGCTCTTACGGAACACAACGAGAAGAAGTGGAGTATGAACGATGTTGAAAAGTTAGCTAATAAGTTAAGTAGTTTATACCTCGGTAGTATCAAGACGGGTCGTATGGCTACTCTGGTTAGTAAAATGTATGCCAATGGATTGGATGAGGATAGTACAATTGAGGATATTACCAAAAGATTATCAACATTAAAGGACCAGCACAGCTCTTGCAAGTCATCAGATAGTGAAGATGAAATGGTTGCTTTTAAAGGCTTAGTTGAGCATGACAAGGATATCTTAGATGGAGATATGTCCACATTAGCAAAGAAACTGTATAATTCACATATTGGTAGAAATGCTGGTGGCACACATACCGGACTAATGATTACTCTGGCTAGGAACATCTACAGTAATATTGACAAACAACTAGATGAAATCAAAGTAGATGATATTACCAAACAATTAGAATCGTTAGAAAAGCAGTATAAAAGTAAATCTAGAGAGGATGAGGCGGAGGACAGTGATCTATACAAGGCGTTTGCAAAGTTGATGGATTACAATGATAAGAACCGAGACATGTCTACATTAGCAGAGAAGTTACAAGCATTATATCAAGGAAGTTTGACTAGCGGAGCTACAGCTGGAGCAATGTCTTCTCTAGCTAGCACGATGTTTGGTATTAAAGATTGGCAGTTACCATACAGTAGTGACTTACAAACAATTACTTACAAACTTGAAAGTCTATACAACAACCACGAATCTAAACATAAGATTGAGGAAGGAGATGAACTAGCATTAGCATTCAAGGATCTAATTGAAAAACAACCAAGCATTACCGAGGACTTTTCTACATTAGCAAACTTTATCTACAATGTTGCCATGAGTAAAAGTGAAACATATGAACACCATGTGAAACAGATGAAGAAGTATATCAATGAGTACTTCTTCACTATGGAAGGTGGTACAAAGAAATTGGTACCAGAAGGGCAAGGAGGACGAGGATCGGTAGTATATGTCACTGTGAAAGACAATAAAAAGTATCCAGGACTTTATCAATGGTGGTCATCTATTACTGGTTGGAAACAATACAATGGAAATGGACCAAGCAAGTTTGGAGTAAAGGCAGAGGAGGGTTCAGATATACGCCAAGAGTTGAAAAAGATGGGACTAAGATTTGATAATTTTCAGTCTGTAGCAGGAGCTATAAGCAATAGATACATTAAGGCAGAGACTGCAAGACGTAAAACCAATAACACTGGTGGTGCAAGAAATGAAGCGAGGAAGGCATTTCGTAATCGTGGCAGAGGAAGGGGAAACTAATAGATCTTAGGCACAAAGCTAACCAACTAAAATTCAGATTATCATGTTAGTTGTAGCCCGATACCCTTCAACCTATCAATGTCCCATTCACCGATATAATTTAGTCAGTCCCTTATCAATGGCTGACGTGAGGAAGGAACTAAACTTCTGTAAAAAGACTAGTGTGCCAGTATTGGGAATAGTAGAAAACATGTCTGGATTGCAAATGAGAGTTTCAGACCTTTCATTCTTTCGAGATGGAAGCGGTAGTGATAATGGCGACACAATAACAAGCAACTCAAATGATTGCACAAATGATGTGTTAGCTTTGCTCAAAGAGAAATGTCCAGAAGTACTGTCAATGGTTGCAGCAACAGATGTTTTCCCATCATCGGGTGGTGGTCCAAGAGGAATGGCTGAGAAGTTTAATGTACCATATCTGGGTAAATTGCCACTAGATCCAAACCTACTAAAAGCATGTGAGGAAGGGACATCATTTGTTGACAAATACCCTTCAAGTCCTGCCACATCTCCACTGAATAATATTGTTGATAAACTCATTTTGGCTTTGCCGGTAGAAGATGGTGATGAAGAAGAGAATGATGCAATGAAGACTGATTAAAAAAACTAACTTTCATAATATCACCTATCTACACCATCATTATTGTTGTATCTTCCAAAAGTTATCAAACGATATAATTTTCACACTATCTCATGATACTCTTGGGATATGAATCAAACATTAGCTTCTTCTTTACACAACCAACCACTTCTAGTTGTACACCGCTATGTTTATTCAAATTAGTTTCCGCTGTTCCACCATCTTCATCTTCGTTTTCATTAATACCATTTTTAATCTGATTTGATTTTCTTTTCCGAAGTACTGCAAATGGTTCTTTCAATTTGATTGAAGAACCCTTTAATTCATGATTTCCTATTATTAATGTTGGTGCACCCTAATGTTAATGTGTGTTGTTTGTTTGATATTATTGTGCACATGATGTGTAATAAGATAGATAATGATATGAGATATAAATAGAAACTTTGGCGTATGTATACACAATACTCGAGGCAGTATACTAGTCATAAACAGTTGTATAATACTCACATAACCATCAAATTTAACAGCGCCTAATTCTACTCTTCGTCTTATGTCATTGGCATCGAGAGCAATACTGACTTTTTTTCGCTCTTCATCCAGTGGTTTTAATAACTCTCCATTCAGCTCTAACATTACCCATTCCACCTTCTCTGTGGGCTGGCCGTCTATATTCTCTGGTGCACGGATAGGGATGATCATCTTGCTTTTATGTACTCAATTTGAGTTTGTATTTGTTAGTTGCTGATCAGGATACCATTTTGGGGGTATCCTAGCCTCAACATACATCTCGAAAGTGAAAGCTTTAGTCTCGTCACATCCGTCATCAATCTCGCATCCACTCATCACATCACCAGTGGTCGATCAATCACATTATAAAGGCAGGGGGGAAGAATACAGTACAGAACAATAATGTTGTTTGATAGGGCATTTGTATTACTATGTGTAACTCTCAGTGGAGTCGCTGCGTTTGCTCCTCAGGCACATCATTCAGTATCACGAGTTGCAACTTGTGTACCCAAAGTTGGTGTTCTATTCAGTGAAGTCGAGGAAGCCACTGAGGCATCATCTACAGAAGAAGTCGCTGCTCCTGTTGTAGAAGCAGAGTCTGCTGCTGCTTTCGATACTGCAATCTATGTAGGAAACATTTCATTTGGTGAGTTTATATGATGTTCTTTGTTGCAATTTTTCTATAGATTGATGTACACATCATCTCACATTGATATACTGTTCTTCACTGGTTGCTTACTTTATAAAGATGCTGTTGAAAGTGATATTAGGGCCGCCTTCTCTGAACATGGATCTGTTACAAAGATTCAGATGCCTCTTGATAGAAATACTGTGAGTTTATATCATCATATGATATTATTATAATATGTTGTTGTTTCTGCAATATTTATTATGTATCTCCTCTTGCAAATATTATGCACTAACATACACACAACTATGCAATAATAATACTGATAGGGTCGTTCTCGTGGATTTGCATTTGTTACCATGTCTAATGCTGATGAGCACATCGCTGCCATTGAGGGAGTTAATGAACAAGAAGTTGGAGGAAGGACAGTATATGTTAGTGAAAGTTTACCAAAAGATAAGGTTGCTGAGAATAAGAAGAAGTACAATGCAAATAAAAAGGCTCGTGCTCCACAGGGAACAAAGATCTATGTTGGAAATTTAAACTTTGATACAACATTAGAAACATTACAAGAGGCTTTCGAGGCATATGGTGAAGTGAAGGATGCTTTCATCCCCAGTGACTATGATGGTAATCCAAGGGGCTTTGCCTTTGTTACCATGGATGATGAGAATGCCTTAGCTGCTATTGATGGACTTGGTGGTACAGAATTGGATGGACGCACTCTGAATGTGAATAAGTCACTTCCAAAGGGAACTAAGGCATCTCCTAGACAGATTAAGTTATACATAGGTAATCTTTCATGGGGCACCGAAGAGGGAGCACTCCGTGATTTATTCGAAGAATACGGGACGGTAGTTGATTGCTTTCTACCCGTGGATAGGGAAACAGGACAACATCGTGGATTTGGATTTGTAACAATGGATCCCGATGATGCTTTGCGCGCCGCTGATGAGACAGATGGATATGAACTAGATGGCCGTATTTTGCGTGTCAATGAAGCTCAACCCAAGGGTTCTGGTCGCACAAACAACTCATACAATGATTCTTATGATGGTGGTGATGCTTATGACGAAGGAGGGGATGATTGGAATGAAGGATATTAAGTTTGACATGTAATAATATATGCCTTAAGTATTGCATACGGTAGACAAAGTCCATGTGATAATAATCTAAAATCTGCGGTTGTTTGTTATTACTATCGTCATCATGGATCGTTTGGACGAGGATCCTTCCAACGGGTGTTTATCTTTGAGTAGTCTATGCCCATTCCATCCTCTCTTAGGTACTTCATGAACGTGTTATGCATCTTGCCTCTAACAAATTGACATAAGTGCCTCTCAGTTGTTTTCTTCTTAACATCAATGCCAAATGTTTCATAGAACTTGGATGTTTCTCTTACTCCGCCCAAACCATACTTTGCTTCCTCGGCATGATTCCATTCAGACCTAGGAACTTCTGGATTCATGTTCACTATACCCAAGAGCCGTTTCATTGCTGCCTTGCCAGTTCCTGCATATTTATCAGCATGTTCCCAGAAATGAGGAACCTTATTCCGCCCTTCACTGTTCCTTCCCTTGGCATAGTGATGAAAGCAGACACTCCTTTCTGGAGCAAAGTAGTCATATCCTATTGTAAAGCCTCTAATCCCTATCGACATTTCCTCTCCCTGAAAGATCATTGGCTGGTATAAGTCGTAGGGCACTGTGGCAACGAAATGGCCACGAGAAAAACTGTATCCTGCGGCCCAATAAGGCTGGAAGTTGCGCGTTTCACAGTTTATGAAGTTGGAGAGAGGTGATAGTAACTTTTGTTAGTGTATTTGGTTTGCAAGGCATTTAAATAAAGGCAAGCTAAGTTCAAATGAAGTAACCAAGTAACCGAGCCTTCATATTGAACACTTGGATTCACATGATAAGACAATACAAACGCAGACTTTCCTGCAACTGCGGCATCCCGTGAATGTCTGGAATACCTTCTGGTTGAGACAAGTGACGAAGATGCTTGCCCTGTGCACCTCCTTCATATTCAGTATTACACATTATTGGTCTAGTTTTCCTCAAACTTAATCCGGTGTTTGGATCGATGCTCCCTACAATATCTGTCAGATAAGTAGAGAGGACAGCCATTTCGTTCCCTGTTGCTTCTTGTTGTTCAATTATATCAACATCCCATCCCTTTGTGAATGTGACACTTTTATAAGAGCATATGGTGTAAGTTGTTGTACATCATATGAATAAAGAAGATGATGGAATCTCTGGTTACTTACTGTGAGTCACTTTGCATATAATAGTACTCTCCTCTATACAACCTGTGTCCAATATGTCTAGCAAATACTGGCCCTACTGCAAGCTGGAAGATTCATAAATGAGAAGATATGACAGAAGTTTCTGTTAGTACATGTGGTTTGTAAAGACAGTCAGATAAGGCAAACCAAGTTCAAATGAAGTAACCAAATCACCGAGACTTAATTTTGAGCACTTGAATTCATATGATAAAACAATATACTAACGCGGACTTTCCTGTGCTTCCATTTGATAAACATCAATCTGATTCTTCCAAAGACATATCGGTTGGTCTGGATCTTCAGAACATGGAGAATGCGGAATATCACATGATCCATCTTCACCTTCCACAATTTGATCTACGATGCCAACTCTCACTCTTTCTGGATGTGTAGCAGCTGAGAAAATCGAGGTCAGAGTATCACGACATTGCCAATCTCTGTAACTTGCAATTGCCACAAATATTGTTCGTTCATTCAATGGACATTTATCGCCCCGTGTACTACTACCAGTACTTGGATCAGGTGTTGTACACGTCCCAATTGAAAGTGCGCGTTCACGAGACATTAACTTCATCTCGTGAATAGCAACTGGGTTTTTAGCCCAAAACATTGGAACACTCATCCAAACAGTCTCGTCTTCATCAAACCCTGGATGTTTGATATCTTCAAACTTTCCATCCTCATCTCTTATCGAAATTGGCCAGAGCCCAATCGGTAGATTTCCTGAATTATTAGCATTATTTTTTTGTATACTACCAGCCACTCCTTCTTGTGGAGATATATTACCAACCAATTGAAGATCTTCAATTTGTCTTTCTAGTAATGAATGCTTAGCCCTAAAATTTGATAACTTTTCTTTCGTCTTTTTAACTAATCCTCTCATACCCTTGGCTTCATTATCTGGTGTAGAACTTCGAAAGAAGATGAGACATACCAACAAATAGATGATGAAAATAGTAGCACCTATGAGACATAGGGCCGCTGCATTACCCTGGCTACTAGATGATTTACGTGCCCGTGATCTTCGAACACGCTTTTTCCTCATTACCATTCTATTACTACGTCGACTGGCACTACTATCACTTATTACTACATCGTATGCACCATTATTATGTCCGTTACTAACTCCATTACCATTGCTTGTTTTCTTTTTTCTGGACCGTGCTTCGCGGCTTTTTGATGGGCCATTCATTTTATAAATGTATATTGTAGTGATCGTGTATATCGGTATTATTAAATGTTTAATTATAACTTACAAAGGCCGATGTACCTCTACGATAGTATCGAGAGGAGAAAAAACATTGTTACTAGGATACCTGCATCAATTCTAGGATACCGTAGGATACTTTGCAATTGCATCATGCAAAGTTCCTGTGCACTGCTGACGATGTCAGAATAATAGCATAGGTAGGTGCATAGGTAATAGATTGATTGACGATGGGTCTAACGCAAACTAAGTTGCATTGGTAAGTATCAAATTAATGTTTCTTCGATTTGGACTGTAGCATGTGCCAGTGAAAGATATACAAACCCCTCACTCATCTGTACTTTTTTATTTTTGCTACATTTACGATATGCATTCACTTATTGTTGTAGGTCTATTCTAGCTCAGGTATGTTTACATCATTTGTACTACTGTATGTTGTTTCATATTGTTATTGTTCACTGATATATTCTTTTAATATTCATATCATAGGACTGGAAGCGTTGTGAGAGAAGACTTGAGAAAACACAAGGAGCAGAGGCACGAATTTTCAACCCTTGTGAGTAATAACTCCGATAAGCATTGTATATCTATTTATCAACTTGTGGTCAGGTTTTCTCATGAGTAATTTTTCATATGCATAAATAGATGGAGATCTACCGCTACATCTTGCATGTTATGACGGTGTAGCGCCTCCACATATAATACGAGCTCTTATCGATGCTTATCCTGATTCAGTAAGGAAAGAAAACAAGCTAGGACGTGACCCTCTTGAATTGGCAGCCAAAAACTATAGGGTTGGAGGGCCCTATCGAAGTGAAGTATTAGCACTACTAAGATGGCATCGTCCAGGAAATTCTCCAGACAACTCGACACAACAACAAAATGAAGAGCAGCTATTACCTGGGATATTTTCACATCATCCTCCACAACAAATGTTCTCCGCTGCGGCATTGTGTGTTGTTTGTATGGAGGCAACATCTACAGTTGCAATGATCCCTTGTGGTCATGTATGTTTGTGCATGAACTGTGTTCGTAACACAATGCAAAAAGGTAGATGTCCCGTCGATCGGTGTGAAGTATATGGTCTGTACCAGCTACAGGGTGAACAAGTAAAAATACACGAATCAATGTGCAATGATGCAGTGAATAGTGCAGTGAATAGAGACATCGGCGGAGTAGTTGCTACAAGTGAGATCGTATGCTGACATTAATGAGAAATGGTTTTTGACTAAGAGAATGAAGAAGCATGTTCATCTGGTTTTGTCTTTGAGCTAACTGGAAACGATGCGTCTTATGCACATAAATTCTCGACAATTTTGGAATGTGTACATATTGTAGAAGAACACACTGAGGCATTTTAAGGGAAGATGGTCTCCATCCCCTTTGTCTCGGTAGAATTTTGAACCTGTACAACAGAGGATAGTATGTAAGAATAATGACAAGTTTGGTATGCACTTTTGTTGATAAGGTCGCTCTTACCTTCGTGGCACACGTTAGCATAGGTTGATTATCCTACAATGAAGGTTCGATCTCAGCACAAGGCAAGAGGTCTATCTTTGAGTATCAGATCTATTTCTTTTCTAGGATACCGCTTCATATCTTTCATTCTCAAGATTCAAGATCTCAACTCACCAGACTAGCAGCTAGTATGACCTTACCTACACCTATGCAGTATGCTCCTCTACAAAATTGAACAGTACAAAATCACATTGTATAAATAGTAATGCTAGAATGGCATCCCTGTTATTGCTGCAAAAAATGTATAGAAGATAAGGCTGTACTAAGTAGACTGATAGCAAGCCATCAAATTATTTATACCTGAAGTTCAAGTACATAAGGTACATTATAATAACATAATATCTCTTGGCAATGAATTCTAGATCTACTGCATACAACAATAGCATGAATAGTGAAGGGGTTTGCGCATCAAAAGAGTCTACACCAAAATCTCATCATGGCCGTTCCCTAAGCTCGCCGAGGATGATATTTCCTTCATTGCATGGGATTGTAAATACACATCCGTCTAACCATAAAGTTAAACATCATCAGAAGGGTAAATCGATAGACAATATATCTCCTACAGATGTTATTAAACCAGCTCCAGTTCTGCGTCATGCTAATTCATTAGATGGTTTGATGATACCAATGCCTAAACTATCAATTAATGATACTAACAAATCAAATGAAGAGTTTGTTGCACCAAAGATCTTAAATCAGAGAACGAATGATGTTCAAATAAGTAGTAGTACTCCTCCGATAGCAAGTGAACCTTTATTTCGACATTCTATATCAGGTGCTTCGAACTTTGACAATGCAAAATCTTCATCAAGAAGTTTATCACCTACAAAGAGTAATATATCATATTATGGAGATGCAAGGAAACACAGAACACATTACTACCCAGCTTCTGTACCTACACCGATTAGTATTAAGAAGTCACCGTCGCCTTCTACTAATAAGCCGAAGAGGCTGACTCCTATTCTACGCAGAAAGACTTCATCTTTATCACCATCCACCAATGTATTATCAACGAGTTGTATAGCTGCTGCACCAACACTAGCTTCTCCTGATATTATCAAGACACTACATTCTCATGATAATTTGCCTTTTGGTATACCTCGAGCGACAATGGATGGTGATAAAGAAGAAGGTATAGGGGAGTCAGAATATGGATTAGAAAAGATACGAGACTGCCCGAAGCTAATACATCGGAGTAAGTGCAAGATAAAGAAAAGTCAGTCCGATTATCTTGTATCTCAAAATGAAGAGGATCTCACAAGACCAAGGAGAAACTCGATCTCTACAGATAAATGTGTGTCAAGGCATGCATCTGTGGAAGCATTTCAACATAGGAAAAGATGTTCATTCGACCCCCATATAACTGTTTTTCAGTTTCCTATATCTCAATATGAGAGTAAGGGGGGCGAGAAGTGGTTCACTGCGGATGAGCTTGCAGAGTTTAAACAAGAAGCAATACAGAGGATTCGTCTCCGTAGTATGAAAGTGATACCAACTGGAACCGGCAGGGCTTTAGCAATATCTCCAACACAAAATGGTGCAAACATGAAAAAGAGTGGCAAACCAACTGGCTCTGTCTTTTTCAATCATCCTGCACTTGGATGTGATGAAGAAGTGGACCCTTCTGAATCAATATCAAAAGAGTGGCAACTACATACTGACTTATCAAAAGAGATAAGGAACATTTTGGTTGTAGACCCGCATGAAATATTCCTTGCGCTGTTTACTAAGAGCCTGAATCATATAATACCTCATGCTGCTGGTAAGTACCTTCCTTATTATATGTATTCAAATATGTTCTGTCGTATTAATTTTGGCCTACCTACTTTGCTTTCTTGTTCAGTGGCTACTGCTAAATCTACAAAAGAAGCTCTAAGTAGAATTGAAGCAGCCAAGAGAGCCTTTCCTCCAAAAGATAGAGGAGCCACATTGGGTTTTGATATTATCATAATTGAAGAAAGACTTAATATTCTCCCTGCCCAACAGCTGGCCAGTTGTACTTATACAAGTCTTAACCAGCAAAGTCAGACTGCAGGAGATGATTCTGCCCAACAATTTGATATGACATCAGGATCTTCATTGATTAGATATCTAACTAAAGGAGACAGTGGCGACTCAATAAGGTTAACTTTGATTATAGGTGTATCAGCGAATAAAGCCGATCACACAAAACTGAAGCATGCTGGTGCTGATTGTGTCTGGGGGAAGCCTCCGCCTAAAATGAATTCGACACTTAGGAATGATTTGCTCGAGATACTGATTAAAAAGAGAAGGTATATTGACAAATAAAATAGATAAAAAGTAAATACAATACTCAATCAAACTACCAACATGTGGACATCAAAGAGAATGAAGATGTATAACTCCATCCGCAGTGATCCTATACTACTTTCACACACAATAGAGACCCTTTTGTAACAATAGAAACTGCAATAACCATTGATCAGCTCCTGTAAGATCAATGTCTATGCACCATCACCAACAAACCTCAACTTAGGTTTCACAAAAAAACTATCTTGGTAGTGGTCAGAACACAAACATCCAAATCGCTCAGCTGGATTTCCCTCGAAAAGTCGGGGTTCTCTCGTCTTCGAGGTGTAGCCGTCTTGTTATAACTCCACCATGAGTGATGCATATGCTACAGTACACATTCCCAAGTCCTTACCTATACATGGGATGGCTCTGACAAGCACTGGCAGGAAAATAGAGCACAGAAAGGTAGTGGTTGACACCCAAACATACGAATCGAATGGCTCGGTTTCCCTTGAAAA
>Ga0214477_101238_pt1 | contig 13177 bp, 9 predicted proteins | sample M1_20Mar14CPVII9_FD_165058 | JGI IMG/M metagenome (GOLD analysis project Ga0214477, IMG submission 165058) | Marine eukaryotic communities from Monterey Bay, California, United States - M1_20Mar14CPVII9sort6BwellC16 | ecosystem: Environmental > Aquatic > Marine > Unclassified | place: USA...
ATATAATCCAATAACCAAACAAATTAACCCTTCTTAAGACGAACAATAGATTCTTCATATTACACAAATTATTATATTGACTGGTATCCAAACATATATCACAACTCACATCTGCAGCCTTCTGCTCCTCAGCAGTTGGCATAGTCAAATCTTCATCAGCAAATGCAATCGTTGGTGATAATAAAGTTACCGAGGAGATAGCAGTAGCAAGTGATGTTCTTAAGAAAGCTGACCTATCACAAGAGGTTGATGTTTTGTGTGCATGAAGATTTGATACCCCTCGTCTCTGGCAGACACTACCGGAACTGGTGAAAGCGGATATATTCTTCTCACCCAATAGAATAACAGCGACACAGGATAATATAAATGTCCGCATATTGATTTATGGATGGAGGAAGAGATGAGAAACTAGAGGGTCGGTATTGCATCAACACTGCAAAAAGCTAATGAGGATACCGGCCAAATCTACTCTCATAATTTTATCAACGTCAGTGTTATCAACATAACTACCATCAAGTAACAATACATGCAACCAATACGCTTATCCCTAAGCAGTTGTTGTGCATTTATAGCTCATCAGTTACATACTTTGCCCTATCGAATATACGACAACAAGAAAGGACAAGTTAGTAGTATAATAATGGATGCACATCCGGTATCGCAGTATATAACCGATACTGATGGCAAGTGGAGATTATGTGCTGGTGTAGCAATATTCAACTCAAAGAATGAAATTCTAATTGGTGAAAGAATCGGTATTACTCCAAGTACTTGGCAAACTCCTCAGGAAAGTCCGCGTTGTTCTGATCACTTCCTTTGGCCTTTCGTTGCCTATATTTGACTGCCCTTGTGAACCACATGTACTAACAGAAGTTACTGCTATCTCTCTTCATCTTCATAAATCATATGACGCGCATCTTCCAGGGTGGAGTTGACGTTGGAGAGACTGTATTGGAAGCAAGTAACAGAGAAATGTATGAAGAGGTAGGGTTAGAGTTTGGCAGACATGTTATGATGGGGACAAATAGCGATGATAATACAGCTACGATATCTTGTAAATACAAAACAGAAGGCACTGGGAGTTGGTTGGAAAAGCAGGGATTTGCTGGACAACAATTAACTTGGAGTATCTTTCGGTGTTGTAATGCGGACTTGGAGTTGAATCCGGAATTAGTATGCAATCTACAAGGATTGGGAGGAGAAAAGGCAGAATTCTCAGCTGTGCAATGGAAGAGTCTCGATTGGGTAGTAGACAATGTGTGGGAAAAGAAGCGAGAACCATATAAAGTGTTACAAGAAGCAACCATGCCACTCCTCAAAGAATGGAATGAGAAATGTATAAGTCAGGAATTCAGTGGCAAATGGTCACGAGACAATACACGCAATGTCGGAGTTGAAGAAAGTTTATTGGCTAGAGGGTTGAGTCAAGAGAATGCTACAAGACAAGCAACTAAAGCCTATCTTCAACAATGGAAGCAGGACAAAGAAAAACCGAGAGTCTGGATAGTGACAACTGACAAGGGCCCAGGCAAGCCGTCGACGAGAGAACTTAGATATCCAATGGGAGAGTTCACAGAATCTTATGAGGGCGAGAGTACAATATTTGGTAGTAGTAATGGAGGATCCGTAAAGCGTTGTTGCTTTTATCTCGCCGAAGAAAGCTCCGATAGTGGAGTAGCACACGTTACAGTTTCGTACACAGCCAAAGGCACTGAAGAGTCATTGAGATATCTAAAGAATGATGAGCTTATACTGAAGAGATCATTTCTGCCATTGTCAAGTACTGACAAAATTATATCAACTGAAGTCTTCATAAGGTGCTAATCTAATGTAAGATGGCAATATCACAACTTGCACCAGTCTCGTATTCATCAGTCTCGTATTCACATATTTACACTGTATTTAACTAGTACATATTATCACTTCAAAGTTCACTTCATTCTCAGGCAATAGATGCTACTGCTTTTTGAGCTGCATCATCCAAATCATTTGCAGTAATGAGCTCCAGGCCTGATTCTTCCAGAATCTTCTTGCCCTTTTCAACATTCGTTCCTTCCAATCGTACAATAACAGGAACTGATAGGTTTAATGAGCGTGATGCCTCGACAATACCCTCCGCAATAATATCACACTTCATGATACCTCCAAAGATGTTAACAAGGATGGCCTTCACTGCAGGATCTGTAGTGATGATTTCAAAAGCGGCCTTGATTTGATCGACGTTGGCACTACCACCCACATCCAAGAAGTTAGCTGGACTTCCTCCTCGAAGAGAAATGATATCCATTGTCGACATTGCCAATCCAGCACCATTTACCATGCATCCAATGTTTCCATCTAAACCAATGTAATTCAAATCCCACTTTCCAGCTGCAACCTCTCGCTGATCCTCTTGGGTATGATCACGTTGGTCATGAATATCCTTTTGACGGAATGCGGCGTTATCGTCAAAACCAATCTTGGCATCTGCGGCAATCAAATTACCATCTCCATCCTCGGCAAGAGGATTAACTTCCACCATTGTGCAATCTTTATCAACGAACAAGTTGTATAATGACTTGATTTGTTCGCCCGCAGCTTTCTTATCCCCAGAACAACCCAATCCATTCACAACCATTTCGAGATCAGAATCTGTAGGTCCTGTACGAATATCAATTGGAACCTTTATGATTTTCTCAGGTGATGACTCTGCCAAATCTTCAATGGATGTTCCGCCCTCTGAGCAGGCAATAATGAGAGGACCTCCAGAAGATCGATCCAGCATGATGGCAAAGTAGAATTCATTTACTAAATTCATTTTCTTTGCCAGTAGGAGAGTATTCACGGGCTTACCAGCCGGTCCAGACTGCTTAGTGACTAATGTACCACCTAACATTTTGGATGCATAATCTTCAACTTCTGATGTTTTGATTATGTGCACTCCTCCTTGTAAACCATTAGTAAATTTACCAAGACCACGTCCACCAGCTAATATTTGTGACTTAATAACTACCTCATCATCACCAATTTCCTTAGCGGCAGCAACTGCCTCCTCGACGGTGTGTGCAGGTATACCAAATGGTACATTGACACCCGAATCTTTCATAATTTGGGCTGATTGATATTCGTGTAGGTTGAGATATCGTACACTCCCTACCGTGGCAGGCACGCGTAGTTGACTACTGCATCGAAAGGCCGTTCTAGCTAGTTTGGAGAGCATGTTAATAGTATTATTAATGTTTATGTCAATGGTGTTGATTGATTGGTGTATTATGTTACTTAGTATTGTAGTATGGTTCAAGAAGCAACAAAAGTGATGCTTTAGATTTGCGAGGCCGGATCTTTTGTATCGAGATACTTATGGTACGGTGGGGTATCCTTTGCGTAACTAATTCCGCGTAACTAACTGCGTACCAATTAAAGTTTAGACTGACGACCATTGTCGGAGAATTGTAAGCGGTAGGGATATATTTATCTCTGCGGTGCACATTAATATACCACCATGATATTAAGATGGACTACCTTCGTCTCTGCACTGCTATTGGGTAGCGGCGGCAATCGATATGTCTCAAGTTTTACCTCATCCACTAATAATATTGTTAGCCACACTAATTCAGTGTATCAACAACAAACACATACAAATACAAAGTTAAATGCAGCAACAGCCCTAAGCCTAGATGATTCAGCTTGGTCAACAACATCTTTGACTGATAACAATAACGACAATAGTAATAATGATATGTCACTGTCTGATATAGAAGATCCAAAAGTGGGTGTCCTTTTACTAAACCTTGGCGGACCTGAAGTTAGTGAAGATGTGGAAGGGTTCCTCTACAATCTCTTTGCAGACCCAGACATTATTCGTTTACCAGCTCCACTGGCACCACTGCAATCACTCGTGGCCGCCATTATATCAAAGAGACGTGCACCAAAGTCACGTGAGGCATATAATTCCATTGGAGGTGGCTCACCCATATTGGAATATACTAATGCTCAAGCTGAATTAATGGTCAAGTCACTCAAGGAAAGGTACAATATAGATGCTAAACCATATATTGGTATGAGGTATTGGTATCCCTTCACTGAAGAGGCATTGGAACAGATTCGTGCTGATGGGATTAATGCATTAGTTATACTACCATTATATCCACAATTTAGTATTTCAACATCGGGATCAAGTTTGCGTGTATTGCAAGAGGAATTTGCCAAAAAGACTGAATGGTATGGACCACAGAAGATGTTCCATACAGTTATACCCTCATGGTATGACCGACCTGGATATGTCAAGAGTGTAGCCAACTTAATTCAGAAGGAGCTGGATTCATTCACACCTGAGGAAATTAAGGAGGGTACATCTGATAAGCAACCAATACCAAAGCATGTTCTATTCTCAGCACATGGAGTACCAGCATCATATATTGAAGCGGGTGATCCATATAAAGCACAGATTGAAGATTGTGTTGAGAGGATAAAGGCATTACTACCCACAGAAGATGAGGGAGTTAAGGTACATCTTAGTTTTCAGAGTAGAGTCGGTCCTGTCGAATGGTTACGACCATATACTGATGATGTACTACCTTCATTGGGTGAGCAAGGAGTGAAGAACCTTGTCGTTGTTCCCATTAGCTTTGTTAGTGAGCATATTGAGACTCTTGAGGAGATTGATATAGAGTATCGTGAGTTGGCCGAAGAAAGTGGTGTGACCAACTGGAGAAGAGCTCCGGCACTTAATACAGACGAGACATTCATCACAGATATGGCAGATATGGTTGCTGATGCATTAAACGAGCCAAGTCAAAGTCTAACTGAAGCATGTGTAGCTAATAATGTTGGCAATTTAGAGCTTGAATCGGTTAGTAATGTACAGGAGATCACAAGTGCAGGCGTTGGTGGCGTTGGGTATGATGACACACTGCGAGCAAAAAGAAAGAAGAGATAAACCTAAAACTATTAGAGAATAGAGTATTGTTCTAATCTTATGTATATGATGATAGGCATCATGAACTATAAGTAAGTATAAATAGCGCAAGCGCACCAGCCTGTTTCCTGATTGATGTTCGTAGGAAGTGCTTTTCAAAGGAGAGCATGAAGGAGGACCTTTGATCGCGACGGACAGACCACCATACATTTTTTGAGGACGATGGTGCACTTATCAAATCGACGATGACGAATGCTTTTTATTATTCTCATAACTTAACATACAATATGAGAGATTATACACCAATAGGAATAGATCTAGGATCACTACATGCCCGAGTTGCAATTGGTTCAGTATCCTCTTCAAAAACAGCCAACACAACAGATACACAACCTTTACCCGATGTTATTTCCAATGCACAGGGTTCACGGTATACATTAGCACTAGTTTGTGACGATATAGATGCAGATTCGAATGTAACTAATGGACAAGAGGCACGTCATATCTTCGGTGAGGCAGCCCGTCGAGCATTAGCTAGAGAAAAGAAGCCACCAATATCAAAAGACCCTTCATCATTAGTTCAAGAGTTGGTACGAAGTAGTAGTTCTGCTGCAGATAAAGATGATATGGAAGCAAATAATAAAGGACTTAAAGCGGTGGCCTTCTTCTCGCACTTGACTGAATTGGCATGTGATGCTTCCGGATCACATCCATCTAAAATTAAAACAGTTGTGAGTGTACCTGTTAACTCCACTCTAGAAGAACAGACAGGTATTGTGAAGACTGTAGAGCGTGGTATCAATCATGCATTTGAAGAACGGTCATCAGATAAAGATATTAAGGATCTGAAGAAGAAACAAAAGAAAGATGGAGTTGAGCCATATGTTATGGCAGTACTGCAAGATCCAATTGCAGTATGTGTTGCTCATGGTCTAACAGAGATTGAACACCCTGGAGTTATTGACTTGGCTTCCTCTACAGATGAATCTGCTAGTTGGAAGAATGTTCTTGTTATTGATTGGGGAGCATCTGGTTTAACAGTTACACACATAACACGGACATCCTCCAACTCTTCACTGCTAAACATTGTCAAGACTATAACAGACACGTCTTGTTCAGGAACATCTATCATCTCTACACTTGCTAAACATTGTGCATCAATGTTTGAGCGTAAGACTAAGGTATCTGGTGTACTAGATTCCAAGAAAGCAGTTCATCGTCTTGAGATTGCATGTGAGTCAGCAGTTAGAACTTTGTCAAGAGCGCCAACAGTAACTGTTGCAGTAGATGGTCTTTACGAAGGAATGGATATGAATGTACCAATCTCTCGTCCTCGATTTGATATGCTTGTGAATGGCATAATTCGTAAGGCTGAGACACTATTGCAAACGTTTGTAGGTGAAGAAAATGAGTTTGATTTTGTACTTGCTGCAGGAAATGTGTGTGACATGCCATCAGCAACTACCTTGATTCGCACTAAGTTGTTTCCAAATGCAAATGCTGGCAGAGGTGATATCCCAGCTGACGAGGCAGTAGCTATTGGTTGTGCTCGATATGCTGCATCTACTTTATCGTGTGAAACGCACTCAAAGAAGATTGATGGATGTACAAGAAAAGTAAAGATGTGTCCGCTCTCTATTGGTATCTGTCGTATTGAGAATGACAAGGAGAATGGTGACATTGAAAGTGTCATCTCAAACACCGCTATCCCATTGATTCATGTGGGTGAAGCTCTTCCTGTCAATGTGACAAGGAAGATTACATACAATAATGGTACTGATTCATGGTTGGAAAATTCGTACATCGCCATAGTCCAAATGGGAAAGAAGAAGAAGGTTATTGGCAAGATAGAGGATATAGAGTTAGAGGATAAAAGTTTTGAAATAACAATGGAGCTAAGTGCCGCAGGAGAATTAACATTGGCGGTAAATGGCGAGGAAAGCACTACACTGTGAGAACACATTCATTTGAGTGAACTGCACTATATGTCGAGAGTAAGAGAAGAGAAGAAAGAGAGCATGAATTGTTCTTTTAAGAAAATCTAACAACCTTAACTGTTAGAATCTAATAATATCTTCATTTAATGTCCATATGAAGGTGGATCAGCATAGCTGTTACACTGCACTTTTGTACTCATCTTTCAGGCTCCACATATTCTTATGTTCGCCAGCTCTGTGATAATCTGCAATATCTCTCAATACTTCTCTGGTTTGTCGTTCTTCTAACCGACCTCCACTTGCCAAACGCAAATCTTTTACAGCCCAGAATGATCTCTTTGAGAAGAATTCGAATAATGTAGATCTTACACCTTCTTTTGTTGTGATTGCAGGACCTGTGACTTCAGGTATTCCCAAACCTTTTGCTCTCTCTTTTGCATTCAACATTTGCTTACCAAAGTGAGCCACACTTCCACCAAATCCACTACCCAAAGAAGCAGCAGCTGTTGCTGCCTTTAATGGTCCTGATTGTGCAGAATCTCCACCAGGTTGAACAAAACGTTTTGAATTTACTGTTGTATCCAATAATCGATTTCTTAATAATGTTCTATACTTCCCATCAGAAGATGTATTATTACTACCAGTTGCAACTTGTGCAGATGCAGTTCGAGTAATCTTTCCGTGTATTGCAACACCACCATCAGCACTTCTAGTAAATGGATGTAATGCACCAGGTGTCTTCTTTGACATTGCTTCCAGCGTGTAATTTACTGGCAAATCGGATTGTGTATCAGCTAAAGTTGGATCAATGGTTATTGATATTTTTGATGGTACTTTTGAAGTACTAGTTGGAGGATTACTACCACCACTCATCTTTGCCCTCTTTGTAGGTGGAGCACCTGCAGCACTACCATTGCTAATACTACCACCTTTTATAAAGGTAAGTGTACCCAACATAGTACCCTCTGGAGCATCCTCCCAGGCACTTGCTAATCTATTTGGAAGACGTATCATCCATTGTTCAGATGTTGATGCATTAATAGCTCCATAAGTTGATCCTGAGACGGCCCCTGGTGCCTTCGTAGGTGATTGACTTGTCATCTAATTACGACTTGCTTATAACAAAGTTAATTTTAATGTGTGGACTGGGTATTCTTGGTATTGTACACTATATTATAGATACCCTCTCTCTTACAATATAAAACCTACTATTGCAATACTATTACTAAAGTTTACCAATACTATAGAATACCCTCTCTAACAGTGTATTTTACCAATACTATGATATATACCAACCAACATCTACGATAACCTTCCAACATTTGACATTCAATCAGTCAGCCAGGCCAAGCTCATCTTCAGATTTCAGATGCACTCGAATTAGTAGATATAGGAGTTTTCCTTTAGTGAAAACTGATACGGCAAATATAGTTAGCTAGGTAGTTAGTCTCATACTCGCCTCCATTGATGCATCATCCACATCTTGCCTTGATCCTCTTCGTTGATAATTTAGTTTGCTTCAGGGGTTGTTTTCATGCACTTGCTTCGTGTTCTTCCCATCTAGGGTGATGTTAGGATAGAGATGCATGAGTTTGACAATGTTTATTTTTACTCTAGATACAACACCTCAAAGCTTATTGAAGATCCCATTGCATGCCAGCTTGGCTATGTGGGGGTCCGAGCCTGCTTTTCTAATCAGCTTCCTCTCGACATAAAGAATGCCAGCTTTGTTCTCTGGCACTTGTGCCAGATTTGATAGTAGACGAACAGCGGCTCCTGCGTCCCCCTTGAGCGAAACAGAAGATATCATGGGTAAAAGAGAATCATACAATCGGATATTCATTCGTCGTGACGATACACTTTCATCCGAGAGTATCGACTTTGATATTAGAGAGGATGAAGTTGGTGTTGTTGACTCATCATTCTTCCGGCGTGCCATACCCGACATGGAAGATGCCATTCCTAATCTTCTTTTTAATAGAGGAGAAAGATCCGTGATCCTTATTAACAAATCACATGAACGATCCCTCATGTCACTGTCGATTGTCGCATCGTAGCCCATCTGCAGCTTCAGTGCTACAACTCGAGTGACAGTATTACTCTCGGGTTCGACATATTCCATAGATTCAGGACCCAGACGTGGCATGAATAACATGTCGGTTAATCGATGAAGCATAACATCTGGAGTACATAAAAAGACTCCCTTGTTGTCGGGGTTTTCAACCAATGAAGTTAGAAGTTCAAGTACTGCCTGAACTGAAGGACGATGCCAGCCGCACGAAGAAGTGTTCATAGTTGTTACATCATCCGGGTCAAGTATTGCTGACAGAGCAGGGAAGATTGCAAGTAGTGCACGAACTTGATACCCAACAGTATCCCAAACTACCGAATTGGGAATATTATTGAGTGTCTCTGCCTTTGAATCATACTGCTTTGATAAATACATACCACCAAATCCAAGGTAGGTTGATGCTCCATATTTTGCTCGTTGTTCCCCATTCTTCTCGGATGTATTCACATTACTGTCAGTGCCATCTTCTCCTGATTCATCTGCAGGTTGTTGCTCAGGGACAGAATGTATCACCTCTTTGGCATCACTCTCAAGAAAGACACGATCAATGAAGAGTTGTTTCCCCGTTATATCAATAAGCGGTGCAATATTGATCAATGTCTGCAGTGCATGAACACACATGTTGGAATTGTGTGACGATGATGCATTCAAAGATGAGTATGTTTCATCACCCGACCGTTCCTCATTGCCTCCGCCGCCTGACGAATACCCCCGGTAGTACAAGGCTCCTGTTAATATTCTTAATGCACCTTCCGAATGGTATAAGAAACGTAAATTTTGCCCAACATATGATAAATTGCGGAATATAGCAATAATAATATCCAGCATTTTCACATTCGATTCTGTTAGTAAAAAACTTGGATCAGATGATGATACAAGGGGTGATGCAAGTTTTTCACGACATAACTTTCTCCAACGTTTATGTTTCCCATTGAGAGAAGAACCATCCCAAGTTGCAACTGTAGGTTCAAGGTTGGTATTATTAAGTTCATTATCATCTTCTTCCTTATTAGGATCGAACTCAATTGCATCATCAAATAGTTGCACCAACATTGCAATTACCTTCTCTCCGCCATATCCCAAACAATAATTAGCATCAACATCGGAAGTTGCACGCATTAATGCATTTAATGCCAACGCCACTTGATCGGGATTTGTATGGGATAATATTTTGGATACGTTTGTGGCATCATAATTCATTAACTCTCGATGTGTAATGTTTAGATCAATTGTGGGAGGAGGTGCAGGACCACGAGATGTTTTACGTCTCTTACTTTCATTATCCTTGGTTGTCTTGCGTTTTTGTTTGGATCGGTTCATAATGATATAATGTAGTATCTATTTTTGTATAGTTTTTGAAAGGTGTAGTTAATGTATTGGTGTAAAGGGGTATCAATATAGATGAAGATATTGCGATGGTATCAATGTAGATAACTAATGTGTATATACCAAAAAGCTAATGCTAGAATAATGGATGTATGATGTATCTAACGTACCAACAAGAGGAAGATGAAGATGGAAGATGGTTGGAGTGTTGTCGCTTGTCAGACCGTTGAAACAAGGATTACCCTCAGTATCTTCAACCGATATATCCAGACTATTCGTAAGCGTTTTTGAAACTAATGAAGTGAAAGTGTTCTACACTGTGGCTCTAGCAGTAGTATGTACATTTAAAGTAATTCGCCGCACCGCCGATATGGTGTTAGTGTAAGTGTACCCAGTACCTAATGAGTTTTCATGTGAAGAAAACTCTGTTTAGGATACCACACAGAATGTCAAGTTAACTGATGATACTCCAGGATACTCATAATATTCTTTTTGGACTGTGTGCTACTTGCCAGCCCCCACAATACAAACAGAACAAACATTATATTCACGACGGCGTCGTTCTTTAGTACACATAAGAGATATATTATGATGATTATAAGCTTCTTTAGCATAATATGCATGCAAATGGCATCATTAGCTAATTCATTTAGCATACCTTATACACCTTACCCATCAAAAATAACAAAGTCATCATTATTTGCAACAAACTGGGATGCATTGATAGCTGAAGATGAAGAAGATGATCTAAGTTTTGTTGGTCCGCCTGTAGCTCGAGATATGAGGTATAACATGTTTAACATTAATAGACAACGAGAAAACTTTGAACAAATCAAAGCAGTTGGAGGTGTAGATTTAGTTAATGATATCTACGTCAGAGACCCCGATAGTACTACCTTTTGGTATTGTGGAAAGGTAGCCAGGGTATCTGATATCAAACTTGAAAAAGCAGTGGCGAGACAGTGGTCTATGATTGAAGAGCATGCAGCACGTCTACGCCCATTAGAGCTATATCCAAAGTGGAATAGTTTAGAGATATGGACAGCGCCAGGCGAATCTGAAATTGACGTTGCTTACTGTAAATCTGAGATTCAGTTTGTAATGATGGAAAAGGATGTTGAAGGAGCAAGTGATGTTCGTAATGTAGCAGTTGGATTTGCAGGTGAGCTCTATGAAAATGACGAGGAAGGCTTTCGAACGATAAGAGATGCCAATGGTTTGGCAGTGAAGCCAGAAATCCAGCAACAAGATAGACAACCTACGGATAAAGAAATGGATGAGCTGATGGAAGTGTTAAACTCTCAAGTAGCTGCAACTAATACCGAGAACCAATAATTTATATGAAACTTAAGTGCTGTTTTCTTCCCACTATTGCTGAACAGTTACATATTCCACCCAAGATTACCAAGAGGATCTAGAGTACCTCCACTAAACTTATCAAATGCATTTTTGTTCCCATTCTGTTGATTGCGTTGTTGTTGCTGTTGAGGTGCAGGCATTTGTGCCATCCCTTGTTGTTGTGAGGGGTATTGTCCAGGATATTGGCCCTGCATAGGAGCTTGTTGTTGTTGCATTGGTTGTTGAGTTTGGTGACTATTATTAATATTATGTGCAGGTGCCGACATGTTCAATAGATCATTATGTGGTTCTGTTGGGGTATTCGCTCCACTAGTTGTATGATGGTCCATATCTAACAAACTTCCACCAGATGCCGGAGGGGCAGGATGATGATCATCAAGTAAATTGTCGGCACTAGAATGAACTGAAGAAGCCACAGATGCAGATGGAGCAACTGCAGGAGTGTCATCGAAAGCACCAAGTAATGAATCTGAAGAATGCATTGATTGTGTAGAAGCAGAAGGATTTTTTGGTTGTTGAGCTCCTGAATGTACCGATGAAGATGTAGATACATTGGAGTTTGCCCTAGAACGAGTTGCTGCTGTCCTATCAAAATCTTCATCATATTCCTCGTCTTCTAAACTAATTCTCGTCACCTTTGCAAGAATTGAACTTTGCCATACTGGAACACACTCTGAATCGCCCACACAATCCATCCATACGGGTACTGCATTCTTATCCCTATCTGTACCAGGTACTAATGCAGTTTTAAATCGAAAGTGATATGTACCAGGTAAAGGGAAACTATTTTTAATCTGCCCCAATTGTGGAGGATATCCAGGACGGTTTGATTTGGGCGCTAGAAAAACATTTGGTGTATCCTCAACATCACCATCCTCTGGTAGAAAATATCTGTATAATATTGCAGTGAATAGCGTAGTGTGGTACAATATAGAGTAGTATAGTATATGTTAGAATTGTTTTGCATGCACATAATATTAACACTCCAAAAACATAAAATTACTTGTGTTGTGAAAACGCCATTTCCTCCGACTGCCATCATCCACAAAATAATATATCATACCGCATCTCGCATACATAATCCTCGAGTATACGCACCTTATTGACGTCATCTTCCTCCTTCTAGACTATGTTACTACTTCAATAGTATTTCCGTTGATTATCATTGTTTTTATGACCAAGAGTATCATTTAACATTCCACATGTAAGCATCTCAATCCTAACTCTGTAGTTCAACTCTCATAATTAAAAAAAATCATCAAAATAGCTCTCCCTACTAATTCAACATCATGGCAATATCGCTGGGTAGGCGGGCTTACCGCACCTTATTAGCTACATCGTTGGCCATTATCATCGTTTCTATCATCGCCTCGGCGCCCATTGGTATGTACTCATATATCACATATTTTCTGTCTCTGATACATCCTGATACATCTTACCAATAATACTATGTTATCGTAAATCATTATTATGTGATGTCCTATTATTATACCAAATTGATTATAATGTACTTCATAATTATATCTTACTTTATATATATATATATATATCTCCATCTTAGTATCTGCCACTCAAACTAAAACATGT
>Ga0214477_101240_pt1 | contig 13156 bp, 10 predicted proteins | sample M1_20Mar14CPVII9_FD_165058 | JGI IMG/M metagenome (GOLD analysis project Ga0214477, IMG submission 165058) | Marine eukaryotic communities from Monterey Bay, California, United States - M1_20Mar14CPVII9sort6BwellC16 | ecosystem: Environmental > Aquatic > Marine > Unclassified | place: USA...
ATTAAATAACTTGACTACATTATCAACATCTACTGCCACTGAGAAAGATATAAGTAACGTAAAAAAGGCAGGGACTGTATTATTATCAACATTGGTATTAGTTGGTAATTCAGATGGTATGCCACCATTTAAGATTTGGAGTCAGAGTATTGTTAATTGTATAACATTGTTGAAGTGGGCAGTTAATGACTTCTTTCCCATTGTTGACAACAAGGATCAGGGCAACAGGCAGCAATCAAGTTTATGGAAGGAGCATGAAAAGTGGTTATCAATTGCAAAGGAAGTTCCATCATCTACCACAAGTAACAAGAACGAGGAATCATCATTAGATTTGAGTAAAGATGATCCAACCGATATACACAGATCACAAGCACTCCAATATCGAATACAAATCTTATCAAGTTATATCCATTCATTACTTACCATGGATGGATATCCACTTCAACAAAATCATATGATTGGTATCAACTTACCATTAGATACATTACTTGATATTTCGGAAATCTTATTATCATTCCCCTTGGCAGCAGAAGCTAAGCATCGTTCAACTAAATCAAGATTACGATCAATACCCATTAAGAATGGATTATTATCACCAAATTCAGCAATGAAAATATCGCCCAGTATGAAATTATGTGGACATTTACTATTTGATGTCACAGTCGAATCGATTAGAAGTGCCGGTATATTAAGTAAAGCACGTCGTATAGTTGGCATGTCTGTTTCGAGTTTACAATCATCTTGTTCATTAGCATTAGTATCAGCCATGGATGGTAACCGACGTGGCAGTACTTCAAGTAGTAGTGATAGAGTGTCCAAGATTGGTATACATCTACGTGAATCAATACCATTACGTATTAAATCAATATATACATTCCATTGTGTATCGGTCTCGTTGGGAAGTGGTGTCATGTCATCTACTGGGACTGTTAAAAGTATGTGTAGAGCTTTGGTATTGTTGGGTGGATGTTTATTGGAACAAGTGAATGGTTCAGGTGATGAGTTGAGTGGAGGTGGTGATTGGGGTACGCTTGGAGAAAGGGCCAAGTTAGTGTAAGTCATTTTTATCTTGTGATTGATATGAATGTCACTATGCTTTGGATATGTTGCATTGAAACTCACTCTTTGTTTACAACAATAACAGAGAAGTATCATCAAATGCCCTTGGAGCATGTATCGCGACATTTGGTGGTCTCATCCCAACCAATGTTCGTGGTACACTTGATTCAATCATAAACACATGTCTATCGACATTGTATTCTCGTGGAGGAAGTCAACCAATCTTTGCCTATTCCAATGTTAAAAGATCATTGTTACAACTTGGTATGAATTGTGCCTGTGTTCCGTGGGGTGATGGGGGACGCAGTTCTATTACAAATGTACTGCGTACTGTGTGTACAATGTTGAGATCTAATTCTGATACGTCAGTTGCATCCACGGCACTGTCTACACTTTGTGCATGTGATGCCTTCACGACGCCTCGGGCACCTCCGCTACTCATACCTACAAGAGATTCTATGAATAATGCATCACACATGACTGCATCATCAATGTTACAAGGTATGAAAGATTCTAAACAGGAAATGTTGGCTTCAAAGGAGGCAAAGGAAGAGCGAAAGAAGAAGGTGGATAAGAAGTCTAGCAAGAAGAAGAAAGCCAAGAAGGAGGAGGCGGCAACTAATGATGAAAGTACATTGATTGTCGAGAAGACAGATGATGATGCCGATTCCAAAGTTGCCGAGGTCAAGGCAACAAAGCTCGAGAAGCCAATCACAAATAATGTGTCTAAGACTCAATCTGCTAATACTAGTGATAAGATGGAGGAAAGCAGTGCACCTCCTACGGATAAGATGGCCGTGTCTGAGGATGTCGAGTCACCTAATGCCGATAAATTTGACACCGAGACAAAGAATGAAGATCAAGAGGGACCCTCAAGTGATAAAGGGCCGGTTGAAACTACTAACACATCAGAGCCTAATGATATACAAATGAATGAGGAAGACGACGGTGGCGACGAGGAAGACAATGAGAGTGACGGTAGCTTCGACTTCCCTGAAATAATAGACGGAGATCCAGACGAAGAAGACAGATAAAATAATCAAAGATACAAAAGATCCCAATGTAGGTACTGTCTGTGCATACTTTTACATTTCTATCACAATGGATACATTTTTTTATTTACAAAGGAAATCTAGATCATTCTCGTTTACGGAAAGTGATTGGTAGATTATGTGGAAAGTATGTAACCAACCGCCTCTCGAATTCTAAAGGTGGTCCCGTATCCTTAACAATATATGCAATGAAGATTGTAACCTCGAGATTGGCAAGCCTCTTGCCTATACAGTCCCTTACTCCATGTGAGAAGGCAAGGAAGTTGCTCCTGTTTGCTGCTGATATTGTTTCAGCTTGCTCATTTTGCTCTTGATATTGTACATTTGTTGACTTGGGATTGGAATTGTCGTCACTATTCTCTTCTGTTTGTTCATCTCGCTCTATCCAGCCGTCTCCTTCCCATCTTATCCACCTCTCAGGAATAAACTGTGCAGCTCGTTGGAAATTCCTTTCACTCTTAAGTATGCCCGCCAGTGGTAGTAGTACTGAAGTGCCTGAGGGGATTGTTGCCTTACCGATGCTTATATCTCGTTGTATAATTCTTGAAGACAATAAGACAGTTGGCATGAGCCTTAATGACTCCATTATTGTTGAATGGAGATACTTGAACTCGTTCTCATTTATAACAGCCTCATCGTCATACTTTGCAAAGATTCTCTCGGCTTCTTCCACGCATCGTTCTTGTACTCTTGGATGTTTAGCAAGATGATACAGAGATGGACACTGATGTTGTCTCATATCCCGCCACTAACATTGTCTTGACGAACTCTGTCAACTCTTCAGCACTTGCATTTACATTCATATGTATCAATCGTGTGAGCATGTTCTCACCTCTTCCTCCTTTTGACTTGGTTGCTGTACCAATCTCATCTTTCCTCTTCTGTATGATTTGCTCCATGAACTCTTTAACGACTCCTCGATAATATTTGTGTTGTCTATTGCGCTTTGTAGGGAGCCAATAGAGTTGTAGTGATAGGTTGAAAGCAGTTGAGGGATTAATTCTGAGTACAAGATCATCCAATAGAAATTCAAATGCCTTGATTACATCATTCGAAATATCGTGCTTTCCTAACTCTGAGCTAGAGTTAAAGTCATGCCCAAGTGCAACCTTACCGAACACATCGATTGTAAACAATGCTGATAAAGATAATGCATTCATTTGAACACTACCATTTCTTCCCTCAATACACACGGTTTGTAGGGATGATATGATATTCTTTGCTACCTCGAATACATGAGGCCTATAATCCACTAGAGCTAATGCAGAAAACGCAGAGTTTATAGCTCGACGCTGTGAAGAGAGATGATATGTTAGTGTATACAGCTTACAAAGGCAATCAAATCAAGGCAATCGAGTTCAAAAAGTGACTAGATCACCAAGACATCATATTGAACACACAAATGTACATGATAAAACAATACCTGTTCAACCCAATCCTTTCCGCCTTCTGAAAAGACTAAACCTTTGCCCATTGCAAAATGTAGATGTCTTTGAGTTAGCGGCATTTGTTTTCGCAAAGTCCCCTGTCTTAGTATGGAACGGGCATGTTCGGCATTCAATACAGAAACTATAGGACGTTTTAACATATGTTGTGAGCATAGACCATCTTCATTGGCGTAATCACTAAATAAAAAGGATAAGCTTTTATCATCTATCATAATAAAATAGGAAGAGGTAAATGGATTAGACTTATAAAGAAATATAAATCTCCACAATTTGATACACATACACATGTGGTATCTTACCTCCTAATAAATAGCTTAAATGGCCAAATAGCCAATGCGCATTTGGACATAATGGTATATTCTTAAAGGGAGGGGTTTGCTTTTGTTTGGTAAGCTTCAATCGTATGAAGATACAAATTGTTGTTGCAATTATGATAATGTTGATACATCGAAAGCCGATTGAAGAAGACGACTCATCAACAACAGCGGTCACCATAGCATAATATCAAAGACATGTATCACCAGATTATCGGATATCCAGGCCCCTGCATATTGAATCTCCCCCATGATGAAGCCGATTAGAGACAGATTAGAGCGCATGTAAAAGACAAAAAGATTTTATCTCGAATCCGGACAGGTATCTTTTTACTCCCCCTCTTACTCTATCATATCAGTATGCAATGCAACAACTCCCTCTCTTCTGTCACCGCTCCTTATCCTCGTGAGAATCTATCCATTTACATTTCCTCTTTAACCGTTAAGGAGTGTGTAGTTGCTTGCTTGTCGTTGAACTGGTGGTTGAATAAATAGCTCAAGTTCAACAACATCATATTTCAATGACAACATTAACGACGACAACAGCATCGACTACTTGTTTTGTTTTGGTGCCCTTGGCACTATTACTGCATCAGCTTATACTATGGAGATCACGACGAATATCTAAATGGTTAGATGAGGATTCATCTCATATATTGAGTGATGGGAATATGATGGTAAGTTTCTATGATATCTGATATCTGTTGGAGATTATGATATGATGTGTTGATGATGTGATACATAGGTACTAGGTATACTAACGTATTTATCTCCAATCTCAACCTCAATTATTATAGTTGGACTGTACCGATGACGATCTACACCAGTCAATTATACAAAGTGCCATTGATAGAGGAAAGGATACACTTGCAAATGTCGAAACTTCAAAAGAAATACAACAATTATCTCCTCCTACTTTCACATATCAAAGTAGTAGCTCTTCAAGTGGTTTATCACAGAATAATAGTAAAGAGGAGTCGGCAACATCTACAAATGAAAAGAATTCGAGTGTAGTAGGATCTATACTACATCCTATAGAACAAGTGGGTGGTATTGCATCACACAAACATGAAGTGTTGGGGTTTGAAAAATACATTCTAAAACCATTACGGTTAACAACTGTTGATTCTCATAAAGATGGGATAAAGGATATGACTAAATCACATCGTGGATTACGGGAGGTTGCCTTTTACGAAGCTCTACATGCTGCTGCATCGACACCGTCATCAGCAGATATAGAGGCTTCTGAACATAAAAGGATACTACTATCACGCCTGGGTTTCTTTGATTACATGATACTGCTATCGGCATACTACGCTGGAGATTCTGTGGTTACATCTAGTCTACAATCATATAAAAAGGCAGAGAGTACTCTTACAAAGGAAGCGAAGGAGCTTAGGAAGCTATCTGCATTTACTTCTCCATACTTTGGAGTATTATTGTTGGATAGAGACGACCAAGAGACCGATATACATCATCTTCTACTGCAAAATCTCACTATTCCATTTCAAAAACCAAACATTATAGATATCAAAATGGGCACACAGACATATGAACCAAGTGCACCACCATCAAAGCAGAAAAGGGAAGTAGCCAAATATCCACAACAGTTCGAAATTGGATTTCGTATTGTTGGGATGAAACTATACTTTCCATCAGCTAATGGTGGTGGTGGCGGCGGATACAAGTGCTTGGATAAGAGTTTTGGTATCAACTTAAAAACAAAGAATGATGTGATACAAGCTTTGATGACTTTCTTTCAATGTGATAATAATCATATCATCACATTATATACAAAGCATGTCCTCTCAAGTGTCATCAAGGAACTGACTCTACTCAAGAAATGGTTCAAGGAGGAAAACTCAACATTAGCATTCTATGCAAGCTCAATATTGATAGTCTATGATGCCGAAGACAACACCATGACTTCGCAGAATGATCATCGTTTCTGCCAACAAGATCCAATTGTAAAAGTAAAGATGATTGACTTTGCACATGTTTGCCGTTGTTCTGGAGGAGATAAAGGGTACTTGAAGGGTATCACAACTTTACTTGCAATATTACAAGAAATCATCTGTAATATTGCCTGAATCATTCAAATACCTATCTCAAAGCTAGCGGGATTATTGGCAGAAAACCGCCCGCTGCAGTGATACACATGTATAGGTATCATTGCAATTTGCCCTTGGGCAAAATGAGTCACTAGATAAAGTGATGTAATCAATTGGCTCGTGTGCAAGCAGCTGCCACGGCGAGCAGATCCATTAGACCATCACCTACCCAGTAGGTATGATGATGTCTAATCATTTATCACTCTCTTACTCTAAAATAATGCTGTAATTTACATGCCATATCTATTTAATTTTCATCCTTTCATTCTCTATGACTTGATTTGACATAGCATTATTACTAGGACCATAATCGTATTTAAGCATTCCTAAAATTACAATTTCTATTCTCTAAAGGTCTATTTTGTCTTGATACACTCTCTGTCTAGTGGATTTGAGGCGTAAATCCTAATATGGTGATCTAGAATTGGGAAATATCTTAATGATCAATTTCAATTCAAATTACCTTTTGCGGGGATCGCATTAAACTTGGGATCCATTCTGTGCATAGCGGGGAATAGTACAATATATCTGTATACAGCCACCGAGGTGGCGGGGAGATGGAGGACTTATATTATCAAGCACTTCCATCTCATTGTTTCATTCAGCCTGAGGCCTCTATTAAGGTCGAGGTAGGATCGTTTATTAACCGAGAATAGATGTTGGAGAGGATGTCCCACGGGGTTCCATATCATCCTTTGTAGATACTGCTAGGCTATAAACGTGACTTAGTCTCTGTGCGCATAGGTTTGTTACCACTGGTGACTTGTCAAGATGATATGATTCCAACTTGGCCTTAATATTGGCACTAGTTGATAGTCGATTCATTGCAACTAATATACTTGCATAGGCAACACTTGATGGTCTCTTGTCTATGAAGAATCCATCACAGACACTAAGTTCTAGTAAATACCTTGATAGTTCTAAAATCTCATAGGGTACTTGAGGATCATGATGTTCATGTATGCCGGAGGATGCATCAATGATGGGACTTGCAATGTTTAATAGTATAGACGGCGTGGGCGGATTGAGACGCCATCGGAGTGTTTTAATCAGGGATATTTCCATCTTTTCAATCTGATCTACACGGAAATGGCCCTTGCTTAAGGCCGACATACTTGATACAGATATCTTTCTTGTGCTGTGGAGTTTAACAGCGAGATAAAGTGATGTCATGGCCACCAGTTGGTATAATGTCTCATCGATTGATGTGTGGCGTGAGATATATCGATCAAAGTATGATAGTGATATACTCACTACATCCCTGTCGATATCACTGTAGTATATAAGTATATTATAGGATATATGAGAAGGTGCATCAAATTCATGGTGATGGGTTTAAAGACATTAAACTCGGCGATGTGGTGTTGCAATGAAATACAAAGTCAGTGCAGCCATCAACTTACCAGTGATCGATCACTTGAAATTGCCATTCACATATCTTCTCTCTCCATACCTTTGGACAAGAGTTGATGTGTAGTTGATCCAATGACAAGCTACCTGCAGGAGGGTGAACTTGATAGGCAGGATTCTCCTCTTGCTCAACCAAAGCATTCCATTCCTCAGCGGCAGCTGAATCTAGTATCATCATATCCTCCGTAGATTGATTATTTGATGATTGAATGTGGCATATGCTGATATGAAGATATACTAAGACACACTCAAACAAAAGCAGGTGGTTAATGGTGTTTGCTTGGTTTATGTGCGAGTTGTAGATTTATGATTCAAAGATTTTACGCGGAGGAGTGAGAACCCAAGAGATGTGACACAATTATTTCTCAGGATACCTCCGATGACTATGAGACACAAATAACGAACGACTGACGTAGCTGGTTAGACTGCCAATCACCCCCCGGAATTGTATGCTTAGGCAGCCTTAAACATTTGCGCTTATGGGGAGGGACCCATTGCGCCTGGGAGTAAAAATCTATCTAGCAAATCTCGGGGTCTGAGTATCGATTTTTCCACTCACCTGAAACGCAGTCCCACGAAAACCTTTGTAGGTTGTTAGTATTCATGACTCAACTCAAGTGGAACATGAGTGGAAATCATCCACTCAAGTCCACTAAGTAAAGTCTACTAAAATCAGTCCTAAGTGGACAATTTCCACTTGAGTTCTAACAAGAATCAAAAATCAATAGACAAGATAAAGAAGAGGAGAAGAGAGGATACACATTACCATACTATTACTAACCAAGAGGAGATGACCAAGAAGAAATCATCTAGTGAATTACAAAGGGAGCTCGATCAATATAGATCTGAGCATAGTGGTGTTCTCCAAAGAGCAAAGTGTGCATATAAAGAAGCTGATAGAGCTAGGAAGTTTTTCAAGAAATACAAAGATAAGGCAAGTAGTCATATTGATTATGATCTTTACAAGAGAATGGCTAATAGGCCGAAAGATCTCATTGCTATACATAAGAAGATAATGAATCTAGAGAGCAAAATCAGGAAGAAGAGGAAACAAGAGAGTCTAGCGGTTTCACAACAATCATCTACTAGTGATGCAGATGCGGCAGATATGCCTACAGAGAATCGTAATCGTGGTAGAGTAGAGCAAGAAGTTCAACAGAGGAATGAAGCTAATGATTATGAATATGAACAAGTTGTTCGTAGAGCACAGCAGCAAAGGTATGTGGAGAATTCAAGAAACTTTAGTGAAGCTTCCTTACGATCACGTGGGTTGGAGATTTGCACTAGATCAGGACATCTAATATTATCAAGAGACGAAAGGCGAAGGATGAGGGCAAGGTAAACTAAAATTGAAAGGTATATGACAAGCTCGGCCCATACCCTTGTGGTATGGGCCGTAATCTCTCTCTCTCCTCCCTTGTGTCATCTCTTCAATCATCTCTTCTACATTATATCTTAATATTTTGTTGTCAATTTGGCATCGGCCAAGAAATATTGAACATATCTTGTGTGTATCGTTGCATGTGTAAGGTATCATACTTCTTTCCAAATAACAACATCTCTTTTGTAATGTAGCACGGTAGTTCTATCCGCTGTTCACCTAGGTACTCTACTCGCCGTCGTGATAACCTGGTATCCAGTGTTATGGAAATTCATTTTACATAAAGAAGGAGTCAAAGATATAATTAGTCAACAATAATAAAACATACACTTTTATACTTAGCATACCTCTTCACGACACGATCGAGGTTCTCTTCAACTTGGTATCCACATCGTTTCAGTAAGAAAACATTTAAAAAAAGAGACAGGAGGAGAAGGTTGAGAGGTACAAGACAGATAGAGTCACGCATGTGTCTCCAATGCGTGTAGGTATCAAGCTTATCAGCTAGAATGGCCAATGCTGTCAACCCTTAAATAGAAGTTAAAGAACAGAGTATGGGCAGCACACACTCTACTTTAGGATACATCACGTACACACTTTTCATGATCTCCACTTACTCAACTCCAAACTCATGCATCAGTGGCGCTACGATATGTACATAGTGAACCTTATTGTGCTGCATTGGATACTGAACTTTATTGGACAAAATAATCTCATTAGCTGACCTGCAAGTACCGGTGTTGTATAATGGCTGCAGCATGTCCAAGGCTCCTGTTTTAGCCGCCAATTCAATGCCTTCGTATAATCTCTGCTGTAAATCATGACTGCCATTAGCATAGTAAAAGTAAAATCTCAGATTTGCTCATTTTACCACCCATCTTGTGGTCGCCGTTTGAAGATTATGTCAGCAGCAAACCCTCAACTTCATCCAAGTAAATCCGAAACTAGTGATACCGATATACCTCTCATATCATATGCTGCGGCCTCGTCCCTCTGAGCACTCTTAATCTCACCAAGTATTCATGATATGATTGTAGCGCTTTTGTATATTCACCTTTTGTTGCTTGTTCATTTAAATAGAGGATTTTCACTTCCTTCAAGACTCACTACTACCGCCCTCATCATATGATGCTTCACTGCTCTAATTTTTTACCTAATGCATAAATTGTATCTTGATTCTATACTCAAAGTATTGCAATCGCCTTCTTCTTGCCAACTTCTACTCCTTCACCTTTACCAAGTTCTATGCCTGGTGATCTTGTGGAAAACCATAACCCATCTTAGCAACATCCTAGATTGGATATTGCGACAGCATCATCACCGACTTCTACTCGTTTCTTTTACAGCAAAAGGGACACTTCATTGCCTCATAAATTCATTCTCTGCATATAATTTTGTATTTATGACCCCTTCTGAGGAAAAAAAAGGCAATCGTAAGAAATAGATTGGACAATCTCCATGATGATCTACAGAACGGACACTTTCATTACAACTTCATTGCCTTGATAATCATAGACAGGTGCATAAATGCATCCGCTGCATATAACTTTCCACAGCTCATCTTATATTGGCACGTCTTGTATTTACGACCCGTCTAAGGTACTACTCGTCTCTCACATGAATCGATGATTCTTTTTACATGCGGCATTGTAATACTTTATTTGTTGCATGTATTCGTACATCACTATCGTCCTTGCCACAATTGTCACACGTTAATATTATACTAGGCACATCATCATTGACAATATTTTGCTCACATGATGTGCACTCTTTTTTGTGTTCGATGGATATCTTCTCCTCGTCTGTACCGCGTTTGACACACACCGGCAGGGTATCACGAGAAGAAGATAATATTGTGCCCATTCTTCTCGCTTTTAGATTCAGTATCGTAATGTATTTGTTATTGCAGAGTAGAGATAGATGAGTAAGAGTAAGAGGCAATAGCGAAAAAAATGACAATATCCAGTAGGGTATCCTATCCAACTCTCTCTCCAACTTAAACAACAACATTGAGCCCATCGTCGTTGTCTAACTTGCTCTACAAAGAAGTTGTACTTGTTTCACTCGTAGTTGGGGCTATTGCATACTCTTCATGATAATAGGATATCATTAAACCCCAACTCGATATCGATATACACCGACTATCATGACAATCTTATCAAAATCAATACGCAAAATGAAAAAGATATCTGCCTCCAAGGCAATGAAGGCCGCATCACAATTGGAAGTAGAAGATACTACCGGAAAAGAGTGGACAGAGGACGACGAAGATAATATGAATAGTAATATTGCATCCACTTCTCCTACCAATCCTGAAATATTTCCAGAGATATTCCAACAAGACGGTGACGATATTGATGATGTTGAGATTGTAAAGGAGGAAGTAAATTTGGTGAAGAAGCGTGTACAAATGTTTGAGGACGATGCAGTATCCCCCATAGCAAGGATCAAGCAGGGTGGCGAAGATAACAAGATTGTCATGCCAGAGGAAGATCTGCTGGAAGTAACCTACGATGATGATAATCAAGAGAACATCTCCGTCGACGGAGACGACGATGAAGAGGAAGACAATACAAATCCCATCACGCCAACGTCGAGTGGAGATATGAGCACAAGCAGTAGTATCCCAGCACGAGAGGAACCGCCAAGTACTCCGGTAGTTGCAATTGATTCAGAAGTATCTTCGCCTCCTTCTACAGTATCACCCTTGCCTGTCGCTACTAATACTTATGATACGAATACCTACATCCCCAAGACGATGACACAAAAGTCATACAACCTGCGAGAGGTCAAAATGTCTGGATTTAACGTCTTTTTCGATGAGATGGAACGACTACGTAGTCAGATTGATTCAGAAGTTGAACAGACTGCTGATATTATGAATGTCTTAGACGCCAATCTAGAAGCAGCGAATATTGAAAACCGCTCCCTATCTGCAAAGATTGGTCGACTTAATGTACTTGTATCCAAGTTGACATCAGAAAAGGAAGGGTTGAAAAGTACTCATACATCAGAGAAGCAAGATCTTAAGAATAAGATTGATGTTATGACCGAGGAAATGTATAAAGCCTTCGAGGAGAAGACAAAGCTCATAAATGCACTTGCTAATATGACACAAGCCAAGGCTGATTTAGAATCAAAGGTAGAGACAAATAAACAAGATATTCATGAACTTGAAGAACAAAAGACGGACTTAGAATCAATGCTTGAAGACCGCGGAGAAGAAATCACGACACTAGAGGCATCTCTCAAGGCATGTACAGATGTATCAAATAGTAAGACATTGCAGATTGGTAAACTATCGGATACTAACCAAGATCTTAATAAGGCATTGCAAACAAAGACTGAGGAGGCAAATGAGATGACCGAGGAAATGTATAAAGCCTTCGAGGAGAAGACAAAGCTCATAAATGCACTTGCTAATATGACACAAGCCAAGGCTGATTTAGAATCAAAGGTAGAGACAAATACGCATGATATTCATGAACTTGAAGAACAAAAGACGGACTTAGAATCAATGCTTGAAGACCGTGGAGAAGAAGTCACGACCTTAGAGGCATCTCTCAAGGCATGTACAGATGTATCAAATAGTAAGACATTGCAGATTGGTAAACTATCGGATACTAACCAAGATCTTAATAAGGCATTGCAGTCAAAGACTGATGAGGCAAATGAGAGTAAGTTATACACTTTATTTGATATGTGCACATGATATGATCAAGTTATCCCTGTTTTCTTATACTAATTGTCTTTTTCTTCTACTAGTGCTTGATAAGATCAACAAGTTGGAAGTGTCGGTCAAGACATCTGATGACGAGTTAAAGAGGAAGACATTGCAGATTGATAAGTTGTCTGATGAAAATCAAGATCTTAACAATAGGTTACAGTTAAAGACTGAGGAGGTATATGAGTGTAAGTGATTACTGTATACTGAACATATGTTGTGATCAAAGTTCTTCTTGTTTCTCATACCCTACTTTCTCTTCCTTAGTACATAACAAGGGATTGCGTCTAAGTGAAAGTAATGACAAGTTCAACTCACAGATTCAGCAATTGGAAGAACAACTTGCCGAGTCAAAAACTACTGCAGATGATCTCAAGTCTGAAATAGAACATGTTACAAACACACTCAAGTCTGAAAAGGATCAAGCTGTACAAGCACTCAAGTCTGAAAATCAACAAGTTGTCGAAGCACTGAAGTCTAAGAATCAACAAGTCGTAGATGCTCTCAAGTCTGAGAACCAACAACTTGTGGATGCTCTCAAGTCTGAGAAAGAGCAAAATGCAGATGCTCTAAAGTCTGCTAAGGAACAAGTTGCCGCCCTCACAAAGTCTCTTGAGGTTGCTCGAGCCGAATCAGAGAGTAAAACAGTAGAGATTA
>Ga0214477_101242_pt1 | contig 13134 bp, 11 predicted proteins | sample M1_20Mar14CPVII9_FD_165058 | JGI IMG/M metagenome (GOLD analysis project Ga0214477, IMG submission 165058) | Marine eukaryotic communities from Monterey Bay, California, United States - M1_20Mar14CPVII9sort6BwellC16 | ecosystem: Environmental > Aquatic > Marine > Unclassified | place: USA...
CCAACACTGCCTCAGCCATTGATAAAGGTAGGTCACCCAATCCACTAGCGGCACTTCCCGTTGATATCGTTCGATCATTTGCACTAAACTTTGACCTATTCATACTGCTTGGTGATGTAAGATTCACCGTCGCAGGCGGGGATAGGAGTTGAAACTCTTCATTTGCTTTATTTCTTCTATTCGATACGGTAACCGCGTCCTCAGCTGGCGGAGGAGACACACTCGACGAAAAAGCACGCACGGCAGTGCCATTGGTATTAAGACCACCCGTGGAATGAAATCGCATACGAGGTTCAGACAGTGGCGGTATCGCTAGCCTATCCTTGTCATCTTTTGAGAATAAAAAGGGACGATCCTCATGTAGACGGGACATACCTGGTGGTGACACAGTTGCACATCGTTGTCTATTGGCCGTGCCAGTCAAGGGCACATTGTCATAATACGAAGCCTGATGTTGCTCAAATGAGGAGGATGGCACGCCCGTGGTTGCCTCCGCTGAGAAACACCGACCTCTATTGAACCCGTTAAATTGAGGCTCTTTACCCCCAGTAGTGCCAAACTCAGGACTGGGATGTCTGGGATAATTATTATACTGGGGGATATTGTGCATCTGTTGACCCTGATATCTAACAGAATCATTTGATTGCACAAGATTTCTGGTCACCGGTTCATTTGAAAGTTTGCATGGACCACTTTTGGTTGACCCGTGTGTCCCCACTGAATGAACAGATTGATCCGATGATAATCCCTCACCGCCACTAACGCCGCCGGGGATATCCTCTGCACCGGTAGCAAGTCTGCCTTGTTGTTCCCTCCTTTCAGCAAGCCGCGCTCGAGTCATCTCCTTGAGCTCATGCACAGTTAATCCGTGTGCCGGGAGCTGCTTCTGCTGCTGCGCATCCTGAGGTCTAGCAGGAGGAGCATGAACAGGTGATTTTATACGAGTATAATTATTCCCCACCGGTTTACTGCGCGGGGGTTCACTGTAACAACTTGACGGTGTTGAGGGAACAGCATCCCTCCTTTGATTGGGAGTCGCAAACAGAACTTGTGACTGTAATTATTGAAGAGGGATAAAGGAGATTAAATGGTGAAAAACATATCCTCTGCAATTAATATGCACTTCCCATTTAACAAATATATTTTATGCACCCCCTCCTAACATTAAATAAATCCTCCCATCTGTTAATTACTCACCTCTAAATGGTGTTCCCTTGTTGGGGTAAACCTTCCATTTACTGGAGATCTTTGAGGCTGCTTACCACTTGTAGTAGTAGCAGCAGTAGTTCCCTTATATAAAAGTGCAGCTCTACTATTGTTCGGTGTTGGTCTTGCATTTCCCCTATTTTCATACCCATACGATGATGACCCTCCATTAATATTAGTTGGTTGATCTGATCCTACACTACTATTCTCAGCACTTCCCCTATCTTTTAATACTGCTGCATGTCGAGGCATACGGGGTGTTGAATATTGTTGTTGTTGTTGTTGTTGTTGTTGTTGTTGTTGTTGTTGTTGCTGTAGTGGTTGTGGATTTGGATAATAATTTGGTGGTGGTGGAGATGACAAGTGCTGTTGATGTGCTATTGGTAGAGATATTGGCTGCTGCATATTCTTATTCTTAGCCTGTTGTTGTGATCTAGAACCATTACTCCCTTTTAAACCCAATTGTGAATCTGTATAATTCCGTGAAGTTTGTTCATAACACGGATTGGGCTGGTGATGATGATGCACATCATATGCATATCCACCACCAAAATTTGGCGGAGGAGGATGTCCATAATTCACAGGCCCCCTTGGATGAGGATATCTATTGTGTGGACTGCCATAATGCTGCACTGGTGCATACTGCTGCTGCTGCTCCCGTGGTTGTTGAAATCTGGGATGATGTGGATGATGGCGTGGATAATTTGCATTCATAGAATGCTTTTGCCCTTTTAATGCAACATTTTGAGAACTGCTTTCAATATTACCACCCTCTTCCTCTGCCAATCTTCGGTACGTCTGTGCTTTTAGATCCTATTTGTATTGAGGAGAAGATTAATAAATGGTTGTTAGTATATTATGTTTAAGAGGAGTAGTTAAGTTGCTTTCTTTTTGTTGCACAGCCCAGTTCCTTTCTTGTTGTTCACCAAAAATTATATAATGCTTTCCATGATTGCTACCATGATTGTGGTGCATTTAAGCAATTATAAACCGTATATTGCATTAAACATTTATTCACTCCATCACATATATAACATAACGCCTCCATTCAATATCACCTTAAGAATTAAGAAGTAGCCACGGACACCACATCGACACATAAAAGTTACATCACTTACCTCTAAAGTTATTCCACCGCCTTGGTAATTCTTTTGAGGGCTAGGCATTACTTTGACCCTTCTTCTATACATATAATGATTCTAAATTCCCATCGTATTGCCTTGCTTTATTAATAACCGAAGAGCCGCCGCACGTGATAGCTACAAAAAATTTAAGCACATGTTTAGGGGGCAGACGGGCGTGCCCACAGTATGGCGTGTAGGGACATACCAATTGAAAGTGTTTGTAAAGGATGTTGTATATAGAACCCCGCCACATCTACGCAAGATTTTGAAGAGATACAGAGTATGAACTCATTTATATTGAATCTAAGGCACTCTATCGATACAGAGCCATCATCTTTACAATTTAGCAATCATCCAATTTATTTATGTGATTGAGTTGTGGAGGAGTGGAGCTCCGACTATTGTAATAGGCTAAATGGCAGTAGCTTGTCCTGTTTATAATAATCTAAATGCCCCCAAATCGAAAAGGGATTCTATGAGTTATGAGCTAGACTGTTGACACCTATTTGAAGACCATCGAAACAATCACACAACAATCATATCCTCAATTTTCATATCCCCCATATTCATCATTCATTCTACATCAACCAACAATTCTTTTGTTAGTTATCCGTAGGATCAGCACCATACTTTAATGTTCTTACACCCTCCTTATCAATAACCTTGATAATAAAGTTCTTCTGATTGATCAAAAATCTCATTTCCAACTCCTTCATACATTTTTCAACTAGAGTCACGGCCTGACCTTCCGTCAATCCCTCAGTCCAATCCCTATCCATGATTGATAGACAAAAGTTGGAAGCATATCCCTGTGCACCATAATTTTGTTTCGTACAACTACCAAGATAATCCATCACATACATTGATCCACCAGTGGGTACCTTCTCATCATACCCACCCAAAATAACATTAACCTGGTATGGACCCTTACGTAATGCCTTGGCAAGTTCACCACGGCAAAAGTTGGCTTGTGCATGTGTGGATAATCTCATACCATCGTTGGATAGTTCATATAGTGCAAGATTTTTAGAAATGTATTCAGAAAAGTTCACAAGATCACAATTTGGTCCGGATACGCCCATTGCCGAGTGTGATGATAGTTCAGCTATCTTATCAAGGTTCTGTTGATACATTAGGATTGATCGGGCATTAACCTGATCGGTAGCAAGTACCACTGTTGTTCGTATAATTTGTAGAGTTATTAATAGATGTTGTTATGTTTTATGAAAAATAAATAATTGGGTGAGCAGGGAAAAGATGGCATATAATTCAAAGATATAGACAAATACCCAGCCACAATTTCGCTTATTTAAACCAGAACATTCCGTTATTAGCAGGATATCAGCCATCCTTTAGTAACACAATTGCAATACAATACATCTAATTTTTCAGGGTGCATCTTAGTGTTAAAATATCTCCTTCATTTACTCATAGATTACAACCGCATATCCCCGACGACAGATAAACGTACCTCCGCCATCATATGCAACACCAAATACACTATCCATTGGTCAGTAGTTTGTTTATGATTTAGTAAGCCGTCTTAAATCGATGAATGTTGCTGAAAGTTACGCTTGTGTTTATAGGGGGCCCGGGGGGTTATCCCCGAAAAGTCAGCCTCAAGTAGCCTTCAAATGGCTATTTCATACACAATACGGGTACTTTATGGGTACAAATGACGCATATATGGGTATAAATGGCCATATTTGTATCCAAAATGTGCCCCCATTACTCGCGGGGGGATTTAGGGGTGCTAAGCCCCCCAAATTGCCATTCTCAGCCCCCTATAAACACAAGCGTACTGAAAGTTGCTGAAGACTGAAGGTATCCTCATAAAATTTTATCATTCACTAAAAAGTTGAGTTGGCTACTACTAGCGAGCCCCTATTACATATCTAATAACCGCGCCATTATCAAACCATGGCACCCAAAGATGGCGCAGCCGGTGGAGGATCCGATTCACGATTCTTCACAACCCAAAAGAAGGGTGAGATGCATGAACTCCGTCTTGAATTACACTCAACTGACCGAACAACCAAAGTTGATGCAGTGAAAAAAGTTATTGCAAGTATGACCGTGGGGAAAGACGTCAAAGATCTCTTCCCAGATGTATTAAACTGTGTCCAAACTGGTAATATTGAATTAAAGAAATTGGTATATTTATATATAATTAATTATGCCAAGAGTCAACCTGAGTTAACACTATTGGCAGTTAATACGTTTGTTAAGGATGCGAATGATCCTAATCCATTAATTCGAGCGTTGGCTGTTCGAACTATGGGATGTATTCGTGTTGATAGGATTACGGAATATTTATGTGATCCTCTTGGTAGGGCTTTGAGGGATGAAGATCCGGTGAGTTTAGTTTGTTGGTGTATAATATGTTTTATGTGCACATCTTGTGTATTTTTACTTCCCCAACAAACAACTCATAATTAATCCACTCCCCACTAATCCAAAACTATACATCAATAAACAAAACTACAGTATGTGAGGAAAACTGCAGCAGTATGTGTAGCCAAACTGTATGATATTGCTCCCGAATTAGTACAAGAACGTGGATTTATTGAAACATTACATGATTTAATTTCCGATTCCAACCCCAGTGTAGTTGCCAATGGCGTTGCCGCTCTTAGTGAGATTTCGGAAACTTCTGGACGTGATGTTATGAAAATTACTGCCTCGGTATTGCAAAAGTTATTGGCTGCTCTTAATGAATGTACCGAATGGGGACAAGTGTTTATCTTGGATTCACTTGCCAAATATACACCTTCTGAGGCACGTGAGGCTGAGGGTATTATTGAACGTGTCACTCCTCGTTTACAACATGCCAATAGTGCCGTGGTTATGAGTGCTGTGAAGGTGATCCTATCGTACATGGATGTTATGGCTGGTAGTTCAACCCCAGGTGCCACTGCGCATGCCGAGAGTATTCGAGCTTTAACACGTAAGCTTGCCCCTCCCTTGGTAACATTACTCAACTCTGAGCCTGAAATTCAGTATGTGGCATTGAGGAATATTAACTTGATTGTGCAAAAACGTCCAAGCATTCTTGAGAATGAAATTAAAGTATTCTTCTGTAAGTATAATGATCCCATTTACGTTAAGATGGAGAAGTTGGAAATCATCATCGCTCTCGTTAACGAGCGTAATATTGATCAGGTTCTTTTGGAGCTCAAGGAGTATGCTACCGAGGTAGATGTTGACTTTGTCCGAAAGTCCGTATCAGCGATTGGTAGATGTGCCGTAAAGTTGGAACGTGCCGCTGAACGTTGTATTGGTGTCCTTCTTGAACTTATCCAGACAAAGGTCAATTATGTTGTTCAAGAGTCCGTCATCGTTATTAAGGATATCTTCCGCCGTTATCCCAACCGTTATGAATCTATTATTGCCACCCTCTGTGACAATCTTGATACCTTGGATGAGCCCCAGGCAAAGGCTAGTATGATTTGGATTATTGGGGAGTATGCCGAGAGGATTGATAATGCCGATGAGCTACTTGATACCTTCCTTGAAACATTCGAGGAGGAGGATCCTACTGTGCAATTGCAGCTTCTAACGGCAACTGTCAAGTGTTTCCTTAAGAATCCAGAGGAAACACAAGATATGGTCCAGCGTGTTCTTGACCTTGCAACTGAAGAGAGTGATAACCCAGACTTGAGGGATAGAGGTTTCATTTACTGGCGTTTATTATCAACTGATCCCGAGGCTGCCAAACTTGTTGTGTTGGGAGATAAGCCCGTGATTGAGGATGATACCTTCCGTTTAGAACCCAACTTGTTGAATGTGTTGGTTGGCCAGATTGCTACTCTCAGTAGTATCTATCACAAACCACCTGAAGCATTTGTTGTTAGAGCCAAGCGTATTCCTAGGGGAGATGATCTAGGCCTTGGTGATGTTGGGGAAGAGATCGAAGAAGGTGACGAGGAGGAAGATTATGAGGATGAGAATGATGTTAACAATGGTGGAGATTTGTTAGATATGGGTGGACTATCAGTCAACGACAACGCCGCCACCCCAGCCAGTGCTGCCAGTGGCGGAGGAATGGACGATCTCTTTGGTGGACCCTCTCCTACTTCCACTCCTGAAGCACGCATGGCCAAGGTTTGTGCACCCGAGAAATCAGGTGGTCTCGAGCTTTGGGCTGGATTTCGTCAAGTGGCGGGGGCTGTTAAACTTGAGATGGAAGTGCGAAATGTGTCAAGCAATGTGCCTGTCCAGAGTCTTGCTATCCAACTTAACAAGAACTCCTTTGGTCTATCACCTGCCAATCAGCAGGTCGTATTCAACCCTCCCATTGCCATGGGTGGCTCTGGAAAGCAATCTGTTGAGCTTGTAAACAATCCTAACATGCTAGCACCCGTCCCTGCTGGACAGCCGGCATCTCCACAAATCCAAGTGGCAATTAAGAACTTGACAACGAGCCTAGTCTTTTACTTTGCAGCCAACTTTGCATTGGAGGCTCTGTTTGCACCTGATGGGACAATGGAACGTGCATCCTTCATTGAATCCTGGAAGAGTATTGATGACAAGAAGGAACTTTATGGAACCGTCAGCGACTTGCCTCCTGCATCTACTGACATTGATAATGTGGCTGCCAAGTTCAAGATGCATCGTATCTTCTTGATTGCTCGTCGTCCTGTACCAAATGCTGAAGGTCAGGAAGTGGCCTACTTTTCGATGAAGACTTCTACAGGTATGACCTTCATGGCTGAGTTGACCTTCAAGAAGGGTGTTAATGCTGCAAAGGTCTGCATCAAGACTGAGAACATTGCATATGGTGTGCAGGCAAAGGTTGCTCTTGAAAACCTGCTTCGTACTCAGTAAGTCAAGAGAGAAGCAGGTGAGGGATTATAGTTTGTTTTGGTGTGTGCTCAGTTGGGAGCAAGGTGTGAATAATTGTATGGTCGGAAATGATACTTGAGATATAGACTAGTCTATTAATTATTAGTCTTTGATTATTGTTATGAGTTATTCTATATTTAATCTACATAAAGGTAAAGGTTACCTCTTGCGGTGTCTGATTGAAGCTAATCTCGCAATCAAACAGGCTTGAACTTATGCGCTCTTTCCTTGAGAAACGGCACAAGTGAAGTCCAATGCTCTCTTCTTGAGTAGTCAAGTGGTGTGTGTCCGCGCTTATCACTAAGTAGCAATAGCTCTGGTGCTTCGTCTAAAAGCATATCAAATAGCTCCAAGTCAGGTTCCGCTCTCCAACAACAATCGTGCATGGGCGTTCTACCAAAGTCATCTCTAACATATAGAGAGACATCAGCCTCTTTGACAAGGAAGGATACTAACTCTCGACTACTGCGTCGACATGCAAGATGGATCAAGGTTTCTCCAAACCGATTCCCACATTGTAGCTTTGTTCCATCGGCATGTAACGTTCGCAAAGCATCAATATCATTTGATCGGATGGCATTCACAACATCACCACCATACATATCAGTAACCTTAACAAAGAAACTATCATCCATGTCCATTGATGGTTTAGTTTCACACTTGGCACCAGATGATGATAATGCATCCTTGACAACATCAAGAGGTTTCACAACATCCGCCTTGGCATTCTGATACTTTATTCTATCTGGCAAGTCTGACATTATTATAGTCTCGGATGTGTTATTATTGGTTGTTGTTGATCTTTCAGTCGAAGGCGGCAAACTTTCCTCAGCTTGAACTTGTATTGGCTTATTGAGTACCAATCCCTCTTGATGTGTATTGGCAACAATTTGCTGTGTAATGGCTTCTTGTACTTGGTTGATACTGTTGCTACTACTCATCTTCTTCAAGGTTTGGATTTCATGTGTAGTAGCAGCCGCATTACCTGCACTACTATTGTTAGTCTGTTGATCACATAATGACTTTATCCAATTATTACTAGAGTTATTCCTTCGTAGTGTAGTCGATGGATGTTGTTGTTGATGTTGGAACGATGCTAGAGATGATGCCGATTGTCCCGCCGTCGGTCCTCGTCTTAACTGTTGCTGTTGTGATAGATTCGAGGCAGATGAGAAACTTTGATTCTTCATACTAAATCCCGAAGCACTCAGTCTATTATTCAATTGTTGTATACTTCCACCACTCGAGAAGTTACTAAAGCTTTGATTCCTCATACTAGGACTATTCACCAAGAAGTTGGTCATTGATCTAATACGTAAGTTTTCCATACTACCAGTGACAGATGTCCGACTGTTCGATCGATGTATCTTATTCGATGATGTTGATGATGTCAACGAGGGTGATCTTGAACTAAGTGAAGCTAGGTCATCATGTGATTTCGCGTCCCAAGACCGTCGTTTACGGAATGATGATGAGTTTAAATCACCAGAAGATAGCTTCTTCTTAATCTTATTCATTGCATCGGCTTGGAACTTGTTCAAGTCTTCTTGAGACATGGCAGCTTGACCTGCTGCTAATGCCGAAGCGGCAATATTCCGTTGTTGCAAGTACTGCCCTACTGAGTTATTGTATTGTTCATTCATCCGCTCTTGCATCACGAGCTGTTGACGTAGTTGGATTGTTTGATTCGCTCTTCGTAGTCGATCTACCTCTGCTAATGATACTGCATTCCGAGTCAAGCCTCTAACCTGCTTTTGCTGCTGTAGAAGTTGCTGTTGTTGTTGCTGTAAGAGTTGCTGTTGAAGCAATTGATTCTGAGTAGCTTGCTGTTGTACATTGTTCCTCAGCAGATTCTGTTGTGATGAGGTCAATTCCCTGAGTAAGTCTATCTGCTTGGGACTTAAGGGAACTCTTCCTCCAGGGGGTGTTTGCCTTTGCAACTGATATTGCTCTTGCACAGAAGACTCGCCCGTGTCAATGGATGTAGGTTGCATTGTCGTCTTCACTTGACTTGATCCTGTTGATGCTTGTTGTGCCATACCTCCCCATTTACTTATCGAGGCTTCGAGTGCTTCCTTCTCTTGATTTGACATTGGTGCAGGTGCTGGCGTTGCTCTTGTTTGTGCCTGCTGTTGTTGGCTGCCACTATTTCCCGATGCCTTGGCTGCCATACGTTCCTCCATCATCTTCAACAGGGGATTCATCTGTTGTTGACTACTATTAGCAACTCCTCCCATTTGCTGCATTCCACTCGCCATCCGTATCTGCTGCTGCTGCGATCCCATTCTATTATGATTCAAATTAAAAGTCTGATTCATACCACCACCACGCTGCTGTTGAGGTGGTATAATCCCACTCCCAAGTATCTCTGGTACAGTATTTAATGAAGAATGCATACTTGCCACTGCACGAAATGGTTGAACACTCACTGATGCACCATTGACAGAGTTCTGTGCAGTTACCATACGTGATAATATACTCCCCGCTTGTTGAGTTGTTAATTGTGACGGCATTGGTGGTAACATCTGTTGCTGTTGACCTTCTCCTACTCCAATGATTGAAGCCTGCATGGGAGGAGAATCATTCTTTTGATTGTGTTCTTGAGATAATCGACGTGCGTGTAGCATTTGACTTTTTAAATCGACTGACCCATTTAAGAGTGGTGGACTTGGTGATTTAGTTACTGTTTGTTGTTGCAATGATGCATCATCATTGTTGTTGATGTTGATACTTTGTTGTTGAGCCATTTATTCTTTCCTCTCTATTGAAGTTGCTAATTATTCTTGTTCCTCCAAGCTTCGAGATTTAGATATTGGCTCAGTCCTATATTTCTATAATCAACAATGTAGTATATAATTGCAATTGTTTGACTATATGCTATCTCATGCCGCCGCCAGTTCATCAACTACGATCAAATAGCCACATCATTGTCATCAGGTGTTATGAGTTGGTGCAATGTTGTTTCACATTTCAAGCTGTCAAAACGTGGTGATTGAGCGATTACTTCTCACTCAATACTCTGGTATCATGGGCAAATTAACAGAGAAATGATGTGAGGATACGAACTTGAACCAAAATCCTGCAAGAGTGTTTATTTTTGACTAACAAATCCACTGTAGCTCCTCTCTATCGCTTACCAATAGACACCATGAAGACTGCATTCTGCTTATCCCTTATCGGCACTGCCGCTGCCTTTGCCCCGGCTTCCATCAAGGTGCGTTTATTATATGATATGAATTTAAATAGGATACGATTTATGGTATCCAAAAATGAGCTTATTTAGTATAAGATGTCGTCATCTGTCTTGTTGCTTTAGTGTTTGGTATAGAGGATGATATTCTAGTGATACTGCAAGCTCTTCGTTTGTATATTTGATATTCTTTTGCTCACATGTTATGTCTCCATGTTTTGCAACAAACACAACACATACAAAATAAATTATACAGCCTGCTAGCACACAATTATCTTTAGGAATGGATGATATCGGTGGTGCTTCAGCTCCTCTTAAAAACTTTGACCCATTTAAGCTTTCAGAATTCGGTAGTGATGCCACACTTCGTTGGTTCCGTGCCGCCGAGCTTAAGCACAGTCGTGCTGCCATGGTTGCCACAACAGGATACCTTGTCAATGCAGCCGGTTTCCACTTCCCCGGTATGCTTTCTAGTGATATTAGCTTTGAATCTCTATCAACTATGAACCCAATTGATGCTTGGGATGCCGTGCCTGTTGCTGGTAAGGCACAAATCTTGGTAACCATCTTGGCAGCTGAGCTTATTACCGAGTCAAAGGAAGTACACTACATGAATGGCGGACCTTTACCTGAAATGGTCTTCCCAAAGATTGACTTCTCTGGTGTTAGTAAAGATGTTATGGACAAGAAGAGAACCAGTGAACTTAACAACGGACGTCTTGCAATGATTGCCATTCTATCATTTGTTTCTGAGCACTCCATCCCAGGATCAGTTCCTGCTCTTTCCAATATTGCTGCTTTCCATTCATAAGAGCTGGTAATTTGGAACCTACTTTATATACTCTTGAGAAACTAAAATGGTTGAGTACTTAGTGCAAGACTCAGCTACACAAAAATATATGAACTATGTGAGACATGTTAACTGATTGGAATGGTATGTTGTATAGGCTACACATGATTTCAGTTTTGCTTTTGGGTTCGTTGATAATACAAAAAGAACACACTCCATGACTTGTCCACAATCAAACCAATCCACCCCCTACTCCTCCACAAATACGAATTTAACTAGAACTAACTTATATATAAATGAAACCTAAAAGCAAAAGAACGTTTCTATTTCATTTAGGAAAATAGAGTTGTGAAACTACGTCAACTTGAAGGCCGTCCATAAACAAAGAGTCTATCACATGATACGACTGACTTAGGCAGGGCGCTTAAGATAGGTACCTGCTCCTCTTCTGAACTATACTATACAAGACGACTACCTCTTGTTTAACTTTGATCTTATATATCTTAGAACATATACTGTACCGTCTCATCACTTTCTGCTCCGTCCACTGATCACAGATAGCTGCAAAAGACAACACACAACCCCAACCCTATCCACATATTATATACATGCATCAATGTGCTCTAATCTGATCGCAAATCATCTTCAGAAGAGAAGCCGTCATCATCAACAATTGCAGACATTTCCTTGAGTTGACCATTAGCACTTTCAACTACAGGCTCGTTCATCTTGGCAGTAGAAGGTTCATCCTCATCAAGACCAGCTGTGAGCAACTCTTCGTCATCGCTTTCATCTGAGAATTGATTGGCAGCAGCATCTTCCACCAAGGCGCTGTTATCAATGCCATCAGTTAGCATCTCTTCCTCTTCATTTTGCACGAGCTCGTCCTGTGCTTTCGCCACGCTAGCATTATTGTTTCCACCAGCACCCCTATCCACTACCGAAATAGAAAGAGACGAGTCTACATTACTTTGTAAAGTAATATCACCGAGAAGATTTCCACTCTCATCAACCTCAACATTATCATCCATAGTAGCATACATGACCTTGAAGATACTATCCATAACTTTTGATACTTCTCCACTCCCCTCTTCTTCGTCTTCCTTCTCCTTGTACACTTGCAACATGAGCTCAATACCTCTCAATTTCTCAAAGTAAAAGTCACGTTCCGATTCCACAGTTTGGAGAGTCATCTCAGTCTCAGCTGAGGAATGCTCCAATGTAGAATACTTTGCCTTGAGTGTAGTGTTTTCACTTTTGAGTGACCGAATCTCGTCTTCATACTTGGCTTTGGTAGCTGCTGATGCAGTCACAGATGCCTTTCGTGGGTTCGTTGGTCGAGCAGATGATGATGATGATGCTGTTGCTGTGTTGGTAGTATTCTCCTTCTGACGACGTGTAGCAGAGGATGAAGAAGATGCAGCAGATGTAGGACGGCGTGGACTTCTACTACCAGTGGTGGGTGTGGAAGATGATACACTGCTGCTAGCTGTAGTGCGTCGTGATGCTCCCGATGATACTCCAGTCCTTGCCGTACCAACACTTCTAGCACTACTTGTCTTCTTTACACCAACACTCTTGCCAACAGCTTTGCCTCCTTTTCCTTTTGCTCTTATAGCAACTGGATCGTAACCCTCACGAGCGCCATTAATCCCTCCCGTTTGATCAAAGAATGCCTTTAACCATTGACAAAATTCAAGATTATCTTGAAATTTGCCACGGATTAACTTATCAACATCGATATACTTTTGAATCTTATTCTTCTTGAATGCATTTTGTAATAGTTTGTAGTTGGCAACTAATGAGAGATGATTGTATTTTAGTTTGTTTATCAATATGAATATAAATTATGAAAAAATAATATAACATACATATACATAAATAACATACCGTATTCATGACTACTCTTGGCACCCCAATTAACTTTAGACATTGGAATTGATTTTGGGAAGCAATATTCAATGAGTTGACATGCCACG
>Ga0214477_101243_pt1 | contig 13134 bp, 10 predicted proteins | sample M1_20Mar14CPVII9_FD_165058 | JGI IMG/M metagenome (GOLD analysis project Ga0214477, IMG submission 165058) | Marine eukaryotic communities from Monterey Bay, California, United States - M1_20Mar14CPVII9sort6BwellC16 | ecosystem: Environmental > Aquatic > Marine > Unclassified | place: USA...
CATCAAGTGGGGGTATAACAACTTGCAGGTACTACAATAGTAGATGTTTGGCATTGTATGGATGTATAACAAAGTGATGAACACTCCCAGCATGATTGTAATCCATCCACCATACTTTTACAGCCCCATGTTGGCAGGTTTCATGCCTCAGATTATGATTTTCTGCCAACTCTCAGACAAGCTTGGACATCAAGTGGGAGTATATCAACTTGCAGGTACTACAATAGTAGATGTTTGGCATTGTATGGATGTATAACAAAGTGATGAACACTCCCAGCATGATTGTAACACCCTCCACCATACTTTTACAGCCCAATGTTGGCAGGTTTCATGCCTCAGAATATGATTTTCTGCCAACTCTCAGACAAGTTTGGCCATCAAGTGGGGGTATAACAGCATGCAGGTGCTACAATAGTAGATGTTTGGCATTGTATGGATGTATAACAAAGTGATGAACAACACTCCCAGCATGATTGTAACACCCTCCACCATACTTTTACAGCCACTACCAGCCATACAATAAATGGAGGCTTGAGGTCCTACCATCTTAGATCCCTACTGCAGCTGAATTATGATACGAACGAAAAATCCTGTGCAATTACAAAGATCTTGCATTTCCATCCCAATATTGACATGATCCCATTGTTCAAATTGGGTGGGGAAGACGAAGAAGGAAATTTAACGGGTTTGCCCCATGTTATTAATTGGTTTGATAGGGCGTCTGTGGCAGACGCTATTGGATCTAGATTGCGCACGGAGGCGTTTGAAAATTATTAACGAGCCACCTCATTGGAGTCATTGGAAATGTGACTATGGTATTGCTAAAAGAAAGCTTTCTGCTATCTATCAATTTGCTCGGGCAATGCCTTTGCAGCTAATTCCGGTCGCATGTCAACGGAACAAAAGGAAGAGAGAGAGAACGTGAACATGTGAAGAGTTTTGCTAATAATGGGACAGATTGTATTGATGTAAAGAAACATATACTATACTTTACTTTTACATGTTAGACGTATCTTCCCTCAACGTTCATTTGATGCCTCAGCTACTGCAATTGGCTGTTGAAGTACACGAGCTCTCAATTCTCTCAACATCTTTTGTGCAGCCTTTGATGACGACTCTGCCACTTGTGCTCTAGCTAAAGCATTCTCAATCTCTTCATTCTTTGTATCAGTCAACTTTTGAAAAGAAGCCTTGACTCTCTTGTCAATATCATCCAACTCTGCCTTCATTTGCTCTTCCATCTCTGCAATCTCCTTTGTTTGTTGATTCCTCTCATTTTGAATCTGATTCTCGAGTGACTGTATCTTATCATTTACTTCTTGAAGTTGGCAATTTGCCTTATCAACCTCGGCCTTGAGCTCTGCTTGTACTGACAAGTGAATACTCTGTTCCTTCTCTAAATCAGCAGAAGCATTATCAAGTTGAGCTTGTAATGATATTCTCTTGTCTACCTCCGCTTGAACTGTCATTTCAAGTCTGCCAATTACTGCTTCTAATCGCTGCTTCTCAACATCATGGACTTCATTCAACTCGTCAATTGCATCACTTATCTCAGACTTGCATTCGGATCGAACAGTATCATTGTGGGATGTAATCTGACGTCTCAGCTGTTGCTCAAAGTCACACAACACTGAAGGAAACGTGCTCAATAGTTCAAGCACTTGTTGTCTAACCTTGTTCACTTCATCCTTTACTGTTTTTACCTCTTGTTGAATCTTACTCAATGCAACACGAGCCTCTCTTGTTTCACTCCTAGACTCATCTCTAGATGCACAAACAGCTTGATACTCTTGCATTGACTCGTCAAGCTTGACAGCTGCAGAGAGTGCAACCTTGTCTGCAAACTCAATCCAATTATTAATCTCAGCTTCACGATTCGTCAAGTGATTGCATAGAGTTGTAATCATGTTAATGATTGATGTTTCTCGTCCTTTTTTGAGTCCACACAATCTTACACTCTCAATCAAGTGTACTTGTATTCCTGCGGCTAGTCCAAACTCAAACGTCTTGTTATCGATCGGACGGATGAGATTTAATGCCCTTAATCCCGACTCGGTCGTTGCTGTTGTTGATGTGGGTGGAGTATGAGTTGTGTTTGAGTTGGTGTGTATTGTTGTTTCTTGTCTTGAGAAGACTGGAGAATTACTTGTAGGCTTTGACTTGCCTGCTATCTTCGTTGTATTCTTGGCATTCGTATTGGTACTGCTAGGAGTAGAAGTAGTCGTCTTCTTCTGTCTAGATTTGGATGCTTTGTACATTGATTTGGTTGTATTGTATTCAGTACTCAGTGGTAGACGAGGTTTTATTATTGACTTTCTGTTCTTTGATGTTGTGTCTGTTGACTTATCTTGCTGTTGTTTGGGATCAAATGTCGGACGTAGATGATTGTTGCTACTGTTAATACTCTTCGAACTACTCTTCTGCTTTTGCGTGGTGGTATTAGCAGCAGTGTTGCCACTATTCTCCTTGTCGTGGTCTACGCCAATCATATTACTTGATTTAGTAATTGTTGCCTTGTAATTCTTCTTTGCATTACGATATCACTCGTAGTAAGGTGTTGAGAGTTGGTAGTTGAGTGTACTCTTACGTACATAGCGTTGTATCGTACCTCAGAAAATACTTTCATTCTCAACACAAACCCACAGCAACTAAGCAATACTACTTCTCTAGAAGAGTACACCACTTTACAATAACAACTATAGTCTCGTCTATGCAAACAATGCGGCTGGTGAACAATATCACCAACAATAACAACACTGACAGCAGTAATAATATTATCAACGAGTCGTCATTGGGTTTGTCAATATTTATCCTCACCGCATCAATTGTATTCTCAGTCTATACAAGCACGGCATCACATTCAATTGCCGGTGGGGATAGTGGTGAATTAGTTGCCGAAGGATGTCAATTAGGCACGAGTCATCCACCTGGTTATCCACTCTACACTATTATTGTTTATCTCGTGACAACACTTGGGAAGCAATACTATCCAACACTCTCACCTGCCTACATGGTGAATATTACATCATGCTTATTCGGTTCTATTAGTTCTGGATTAATATCATTGATTGTTTACAAACTAACAAGTGGTATCGACGATGGTAGTTGCGGCAGTGGTAGTAATACGAAGAAAGGATTATCAATATCACCAGTCGTAGCAAGATGTTCCGTTGCTTTATCAACAGGTCTTTTGTCAGCATTCTCTCCATTAATGTGGCAATACAACACATCGGCAGAAGTCTTTGCCTTACACAATCTATTCGTTACATTAATTATATACGTACTGGTGATTTACAATTCAACGCCAAACAACTCAACATGGATTGTTGCTCTGGGATCATTCTTGTCTGGAGTGGCAATGACCAATCAACATACTTCTGTATTGTTGATACTACCAGTTGTTGTGCACGTATTTTACAAGTCGTCAATATTGAGCAAGCCCAAGCAATTGTTGATATCAACACTGTCATTCATGGTCGGCATTAGTTTGTATGTACTTCTTCCTTACTTTGCGATTACTAATCCACATGCTGGTTCGTGGGGAGACGTGACAAGTCTACCAGGTTTCATTCATCACTTTCTAAGACGAGACTATGGAACAATGAGATTGTTTAGTGGTGACGATTCAGCATCAGAAGGAATGTTAGCAAGGACTTGGTGGTGGTTATCCGACTTTGCAACAACTCAATGTTCATTGGGTATGTATTTCTGGTTCTTTAGTCAATTCATTTGTTGCATCGATGTCAAAGAAAGCAAAAAGCGATTGATCGATATTAGAAGAAATAATGTGACAACAGAGGAGATTGCAGATTCAACATTGAACGTGATATTCAATGCTCTGATCTTCTACTTGATGGTCTTCCATTCTCTGTCGAATCTACCACTGTCCAACCCTCTACTCTTTGGTATTCATCAGAGGTTTTGGATGCATCCGAACATATTAATGTTCATCATGATTGGTAGAGGAATGTACACCAACATTTTGGTCATACCTCGTAGATCATCCAAAACGTTACTTGCCTTGTCAGCTGTCCTTCTCTTGTTACCATTTGCAACCTATCGTCAGAATTACAGCACAGGAGATCAGAGTAATAACAACTACTTTCGAAAGTATGCCTTGTCAATCCTTGAACCTCTTCCATCCAATTCGTTGTTACTCATCAACTACGATCAACAGTGGACGAGTATTAGATACTTGCAAGAATGTGAAGGCGTAAGGACTGACATTACAAGTATCAATTTAAGCATGATGACATTTGGCTGGTGGCAATCGAAGAATGATTTGTATGAAAACGTTAGTTTTCCTGGCACTCACTACTCTCGAGGCAACACATTACCATGGCAAAATGGAGGCTTTACGTTCTCAAAGTTGATTGATGCCAACACTGATCACTTTGGATCTGATATCTTCATTGGAGGACGACTCAACTTTGACGATCAAGAGTATTATGCTTCCTATCACGAGATACCCTATGGACTAGTACGACAGATTCGTAGTCAAGAGCATATCGATATATCTGCCGAGACTGCCGAATCATATCGAACATTTAGCTTGCAACCTTGGACAACTATTGCAAATCATCTATCCACTGATTTGCCCTGTGAGAAGAAGTATCCACAAACTGAATGGGAATGGACAATCCGACGAGAGTTCTTTGATCACATGGTTTCTAGATCGACATATCTTCTCAACTTGGCATTGAATGAGAATGCTTCGTCATCTTCTACCAATGTACTGCCTTCAATTGTCGAATCTGCTCTGTGGCTCGAACTTGCAACGTCTTGGGATAAAGATTCATATGCAACACAGAGTTCAATGAGGAAGAATCTTGGTTTGGCATACATGAACATGGTACGAAGTAAAGAGTCTACTTCTTTTCCAATCATTGATGATATCTTTGATTATAACAATGAGACAAACTGGTGGTCATCTGAATCGAATGAGTATAATGATTGGAAGGAGTGGGCATCTACTCGTTGGAGATATGAATGGGAAGCATTCTTAGGACTTGAGTCATCCAAGTCTGAGCCTGGATATTTACAAATCAAGCAGATTTATGAAACTGTTATGGGTTCATTGTCAGGAAGCCGGTAATGTTCATGCATGATACTAGGAGAAGATTGTAGATGAGTTGGTGTTGTTTCATGTTAACTTGCTTCTTGAGTTTAGAAGGGCGGGAGTATCTAATCTAACTTCATGTTTTGTGTTACCCTCTCTTTATTGAAGTAGTGTTTAACTTCTTTATAATTGTACCCTTCTTTGACATCATATCGTCTGATATCATTACTGTTGCATGGCTCCTGTACATGTTTGTCTACTCGCATAGTCCAGTATCTATTTCATACGTTTGATGCAACACGGAGGCACCCAGCTTTTTTCAGCTGATTTTGTCATGTTCTTCATCTTTACTATCTTGCTTCTCCTCTTGCAATATCGCTTTACTATCTTGCTTCTTCTCTTGTATTATGTTGTTGTTTTGCACTGCTCTATTAATCGTAGTTACCTCGGGCACTTTATTGTCTTTCTTTATCATAATGTTACCAAGTTCGTCAATATCCGCTTCAGCTGACTTGTCTTTCTTCTTGGGAATATGCACATCATCAATATCAACATCCTTTATCATATCCTCAATACCCGACAGTATATCATTGACAGTATCATCATCTAAATCTAATTTCTCCAGTATCTTTGTTAGCATTACTTCGATGATTTGTTCCTCTGGTGTATCTTCTGATAACATATCATCAACTATATCGGTAGCGACTGATATTAGAGATGATGTATCGTTGATATTATAGGCAGCAACCGCTAATAACTTGCATGATAGGAAGGTGAACAGAAGTAGTAGACTTAAAAGTATACTACTCATGTTGTACTGTCTCTGTTGGTTGGTGTTATGTATTTTGCAGAGAAGGAACTGTCTATTTAAACATCACAAGACTTTAAATACCTATTCTACTTATTGCAACAAAGAACCGAGCCACTTCTTCCAATAAAATACATAACTCTTTTGCAAACAACAATACCTCTAGAGATATGGTAGTTAGAGTTAGTTAGCATCAATATAATATATGAGTAGAGGCTGGTACTTACATCATACATAATCACCGCTACGATCTGACCTAAACAATCAAGCCCATCCAGCCAAGAAATCGATATCATCTAATCCTATCAACATATTAATATAATATCATCATGACACCGCTCGCTACTGCCGCTAGTATAGTCTTAACCTTGATTGCATCGAACAGTGCTGTCGTTGTTGTTGCTTTTTCACCCGCTCCTATCAGCCACAGACATCAACACAACACATGCACAAAATCAATCATATTATGTACACCACCACCCATCACTCAATTGCAAATGAGTGAGGGAGAAGAAAGTTCAGCAGATGATACCACAGCTACCGCAGAAGAAGAAGATCCAGAAGTAGAAGAGGAAAAACAACTTGATCCAGAAGTTGTAGCATTAAAAGAACAAATTACATCACTCGAATCAGACTTATCGGCAAAGAAATCCAACTTAAATAATTTAAAAGAAATGGCTGACAAGTATTCATCAGCGGGATATGCACGAGAGGTAGCCAAGGGACAAAACAATAAACGATTAAGATCAGCCAATATGGGTAATAATAAAATGGCTGCACGTGCATCAGTATTGCAAACATTTTTACCAGTATTAGATGAATTAGATATTGTTGGGACAAAGTATGAGGGTAATGCATTTGCATCAACACTTGATTCGGGATTACGAAGTGAACTCAAAACGTCATTAGCAGATTTGGGTGTGTCGGAATTTAATGTTGAGGTTGGTGATACTATTGATTCGGGACGAGTTGTAGCAATTGAAGAGGAATACAATGATGAGGCGAAGAAGGGGACAGTTATTAATGTATTGAAGTCAGGGTTGGAGATTTCGGGTAATGTTGTTCGACCTGCCGAGGTTGTGGGTAGTTTGGGTAGTGAGAGTGACGCTGCTGCAGTAGCAGAAGAAAAACAGGAGGAGAGTGGAGAAGAGACTGAAGGTGATGCCGAGTAAACATAAGTAAAGTAGGAGTGAGAGTTGTTTGATAGTTTGATACAAACTAATGTGTTTTATATGTATGTTAGTTTACCTATTGAAATTGCCCTGTGCAAACTCAATCATCTGATCCTTTGTCAGAGCTCCCTCTATTCGCTGCACTTCTTTACTGATATCTCCACCGTCAAAGCGAATCAATGTAGGCAATCCGCCTACTTTCAATACACTTGATATTTGAGGGTATTTGTCAGAATCAAGCTTAACTACTCGAGTAGTCGGTCCTAGTTCTTCTGCTGCCTCAACGAGAAGAGGCGCTACAAATTGACAAGGTCCACACCATCTAATAGGAAAGAAGAAAAGGGGAGATGGATACACATGATATGAGCAGTCGGTATCATTTGCAAAGAGAGCACAAACAAATGACTTACGTAGCATATACATCCAGTAATATAGGCGGATGAACTTGTGGCGAATCATCACCCGATGTAGTTGCAACTCCTCTACTTAAATCAGATTCCAACCAACCCAACTCTTTTAGCAATACACTTTCATCGACATCTGTAACGGTACCTGGTACTAATTCACCACTTCTACTAAAGTTTTTACTCTGCTCATGTCTTTCTTCCATTGCATTGCAAAGCGCTTCAACCATTTCACTCTTCTCCACCATTGTCCCCCATCGTACTTTGTATTTTGATAATCTTTCTTTTAATTCTTTCACCTTGAGTGATCTTAATTCAGTAAGTGTAGACTCTCTATCGAATTCCTCATCTGGTTCTGTTTTGGATGATGTTGGTATAGGATCGTCTGGAGTAGTTGTTGGTTCTTCTACTACTACTTCTACTACTTTTGTATCCTCTTGTTTATCACCTTTAGGTAGGACCGACCCATCACGAGCCTCGATTAATCGTTTGACTAAGCTCTCCTTGTCGAAACAATCTGTATAACTAATATTTATAGTTGTAAGTTCATCTTTGATTTCTTTTAATCTCATATCATTAGGATTTGGCAATGTATCAGTAGAAGATTGGTTGTCATAAAGAATGATCATATCTTGTGACCGTCTGTTGTTTATATGTCTAGACGGAACATGAGATAAAAATGCTTTGCAAAACGATAAAGATATTACCGCCACCACTATTAGACGACACATTGCTGCTTGCTTCTGCCGTATCATTGCAAAGAGATTGTCAAAAAACTGAATGTGAGATGATGGATTAGGTACTGGGTGAGATCGTATCGAGAATATTTGTGAGTACGGAATCTTTAGTACTACTTATTTTAGGGCCATGGCCACAGATGGCCATGGCCACCAAAATCTTTGCTCGTCGATGATCTCTTGCCGGCGGCAATCTACTAGATACTAACGCCATAATATAATTGCAATATACATCAACCATGGTACTAATCAATCGTCTAGCAACAAAAGCTCTAAGTAGCACACTGCGCACACAAACCGCTCGTGCATTCACATCAACTACATCCACCGAAGCAAAAGTAGCAGTCCTAGGAGCCGCCGGAGGGATCGGTCAACCACTCTCCCTATTATGTAAACTATCACCCGAGGTTACTGAATTATCATGTTATGATATAGTCGGTACACCCGGTGTGGCCGCTGACTTATCTCATATTCCCACTAAGTCAAGTACATTGGGTAAATTACCCTCACCAGTTTCTTGGCCACCAAAGGGCAATGGTGGATTAGAAGAAACATTAACTGGTGCTGATGTGGTTGTTATTCCGGCTGGCGTGCCCCGAAAGCCTGGCATGACACGAGATGATTTGTTTAATACGAATGCTAGTATTGTCAAGACATTGGTGGAAGGTTGTGCTGAGTTTTGTCCTGATGCCATGATTGGTAAGTTTTTGTAGTAATGTGAACATATCTTGTGTTCATATCTTTATATCTCACACATCTTATATACATTTCTCACACTCACATAATAATGATGATATATAGCTGTTATTAGTAACCCCGTCAACTCAACAGTACCAATTGCAGCCGAGGTATTAAAGAAAGCAGGAGTATACAATCCCAAAAAACTAGTCGGCGTAACAACATTAGATGTATGTCGTGCCAATACATTCGTAGGTAATCACATGGGATTAGATCCAAAAGATATTGACGTTACAGTTATTGGTGGTCATGCTGGTATTACAATTTTGCCCTTGTTTTCACGTGTTAATGGTGCCAAGTTTACAGATGAGGAATTAGAGGCAATTACTGTTCGGACACAATTTGGTGGTGATGAAGTAGTTGCCGCCAAGGCAGGTGCAGGCAGTGCTACATTATCAATGGCATATGCTGGATATTTATTTACCGAGAATGTATTAAAGGCAATGCGTGGTGAAGATGTTACACAATGTGCATTCGTTGAAAGTAACTTGACATCAGCTGAATTCTTTGCCAGTCCTGTTAAATTTGGTAAGGATGGAGTTGAGGAGATCTTACCATTGGGTGAGTTGTCTGCATATGAAAAACAATGGTTTGATAAGATGATGCCAGAGTTGAAGAAACAGATTCAGAAGGAAAGTCCGCGTTAGTATTGTTGTATCTTGTGATTGCTTGTGTTTAATATGAAGTCTGTACTAACATATGTTACTACTCCTCTCTTTCATCATTATGAATATAATAACGCGCATCTTCCAGGGCAAAGACTTTTGCAACTAAGTGACATACTGTGACTAGAGTGGGAAAGAGTATTTGTGTCTGATATTCATGAAAGTTAGTGTGATATTGATATGGCGACAAGATGATTCCTGATTTGTTCAACCAGTAGATAAGTATGTATAGGACTGAATCGTTGACTCAAATCATGTATACTAATATCAAACAACTATTTTAGTGTACAAGTACCCTAGTTCACCAAGGACGTCAACTTTCGTTTCAACTTTCTCGGCTTGGGTACAGAAAGTTTGGATATCTTGATCTCCTTCATCTTACTATCACCAGATGCCTTCGGAACTACTTGTGGCTTTTCAATATCATACCATCCATCATGATCAGCCGAGGGTACGCCCATTGGCTTTGCTAGTTCGGGCTGCTTTGACTGTTCTTCTTCTTTCTTCTTTGCATCGGCTTCTTCCTTCTCCTTTTCCAATCGGATACGTTCAGCTTGCCTCTTGCGTGCCATTTCATTACACCAGGCCTTGGCGGCAGCACTCTCTTGATGCTTTCTGTGAACACTAATACTGATAGAAAGAGCAATCTGTTGACAATTGGCTCGGGCCTCACGTTGCTTTTCATACAGAGACTTGGCATGTCGAAGCCAGTCTGCATCTGACTCTACCTGATCATCTTCTTCGTCATAAAATGGGAGCTCGAAATCGGTTAAACTTCGACGATGATGTGATGACGATCTACGAATAGTCAGTTTCATCTTCACTTCGGCTGATTCACCAGGATGTTCCTTCTCCCATTGTGCTTTTCTCTCCTTTTCTTCTGCTTCTTCTTTAGCTATCAGTTCTCGATGGGATGTATTCGTATCAATTCTCTCTCTGCCAATTTTGTCGCCCACAATTAGCAACATCTTATCAATGGCCGCCTCTAACTTTCTCGACATGTAAACGGCACCATCATAAGCTGATTTGGACGTTGGTGAAACATGTCTTGCCGTGTTATTATACTTGAGTGCATTGGTAAAAATGAGCCTCAAGTCGGATATGATTTCTCCAATTGTGTTATACCTCCTTTCCTTGAGATTGTTATGACAATCCTCCCAACTTATGGGCTTTGATATGTATGATGTATAGTCAACAGGAAATTGATTAGGGACGAACCAATGCATATGCTTGTTGTCGGAAGTATGTCGAAGTGATTTCAATAGCTTTTCACACTCTTTCTCTAACTCCGAGTAGTGCGAATCTCCCGGATCTGTCTTTTCCATGAGCTCATTGAAGACGATTTGTTCCAATTCCTTCCGTGACATGTCTCTGTTACGAATGGTAAGTTTCCAAGAGGACGCCGATCCACTCTCAACGACTGGACTATTCAAACAATCTACTAGACTTGTTTTCAAGACGTCAAGAGAAAGCCAGCGAACATACTTCAATAGGTGGGTACTAGCCTCGTAATAGGCACATGATAACTGATCACCCACATCATTACCATCCTTATTGAAGGCAATTGCATTTGAGAAGACTAGGGCAATATCAGCAATGAACTCTTCTGCATTCTGATACAAACCACCTTGTAAAAGTTTCGCTTCTGCAGTGGTAAGATCCATTGGATTCTTGATTTTGGCAGCATAATCAACTTTAATAGCTGGAAATAGAAGCGGCACCGGGACATGGAATATATACTTTGGTCGTTCTGCATTAATCCATGTATGTTTCATCAACTGTCCTAGGAACTTGACACACTCGGCCTCCCAGCCATTGAGGTCTTTATCTCTACGACGACCTGGATACTTCTCTTTAATCTTTGCAATTGCCACATGCATAGGCAAGGGTGCATTGGGGTCAGAGATTGTGATTCTTGATGGGGAGTGGGACTTGGGTGCAACAACATTCTTCTTCTTCTGGTTAGTTGATGACGAGCTGGACATTGATGATGATGGTCCCTTGATTGATACTCGTTTTGTAGGTCTGTCATCTCCAAAAGGCGAGGCAGGCCTCTTCCCACCGCCACTCTTCCCTCCCATCTTGAAAGTCCCATCAGATACTCTATTAGCCGAGGTTGGAAGGGATGGACGTTTCGCCGTAGTCGAACCACCTCTCAAACGTTCGGCAAACATTTTACGAAAGAGCTTGGCCGTATACTTGCCCAAAGTAACCATGTGTATATTCTTCTTTGGTCCATTGTATCGTTCACAGTTCTTAAATATCAACAGCACATCGTACTCAAAGTCTTCTGGTGTTACATCTGTATCAGGTATAGGTAGTGTGAGTGATTATGAAACATCGAGGGGGTACGGTGCTGCAGTACACGTAACAAAATCAATAAACTTACATGAACCATTCTCAATCTTACGATCCACAGTCTCCAAATCCATGGGAGTATCTACAAAGTTTAAATAATCCGTGAATATACTCGTATCAACCGGTTTCTCGAAATGCAAGGTCGCCTTTTCGGTAATCTTAGCCGACTTATCAGTATACGTCGCTACCCTCAACTCTGTCATTATACCTTTCAAAAAGTCCTTTTCGGGACGTTTAATACTAATATACTTTTTATTTGCCTTCTCTCGTGCCTTAGTACCATTCTTGGCATCTAACTTTAATAACATACTTAATGTCTTTTCCATTACCATATCTAATCGATTAGCTTTATCAATTAATTCTTTCCCTTCTAACTTACCACTATAAAATGTTTTACAGTTGGTTGCTACCAATCGACAATCTGTTGCAAATTCCAATACTGTAGTATACTTTCCACCAATTAAATTTTGTACGATTGTACCAAAGTCTATAGGATGGTGTATAACATTTAAATATCCTTCAGGATATTGACCATTACAAAAAAATGGTACAGGATGTAGAAAGAACCATGCGGTCTGATGTTTATCCTCAATATTTGTCATATTAACAACCTCATTAATAACTTTTATACAATCATCCCAACAATATAATAATGGTGGATTTACTTTTGTTGGTAATTCAGTTTTGGATATAAAGTATTTACATAATTCTTCACTACATTTGAGGAAATCGACTGCTACCGGACGGAAGGAGTCATGTACAGTTGTATTGTATTGTAAACAATTTGATGCGATTAATCGTAAGTCTGATATAAATTCAATTATTGTATTGTAACTATTCTTATCCAACTTGTTTGATATTGTACTTAAATCCATTGGATTATTAATCTTTTCACGATAATCTTTAACAATTTGTGGATCTGATACTGGTTTAGCAAACCATTTACATGCTGATGGTTGACGTCGTTTGAGAGAGGATATTACCTTGTATGCTTGGGCACGACGGTAGGGATTCATTTGTATACCGGGTGCTCCTGGCTGACAATCTGATGATGTTGGAGTTGGAAGAGTAGTGGAGGATGATTTTGATTTACTGGTATCACTTGCAGTAGACAACTTTAACTTTAACTTTGTACCGCCACCGCCCTTCTTTTTATTACCAATTGGTTCATTATCGGTATCATCAGATGCAGT
>Ga0214477_101245_pt1 | contig 13117 bp, 16 predicted proteins | sample M1_20Mar14CPVII9_FD_165058 | JGI IMG/M metagenome (GOLD analysis project Ga0214477, IMG submission 165058) | Marine eukaryotic communities from Monterey Bay, California, United States - M1_20Mar14CPVII9sort6BwellC16 | ecosystem: Environmental > Aquatic > Marine > Unclassified | place: USA...
AAAATCTTGTGATGAGAGTGTACTCGATAGTGAAGAGAATAGGAAGGAACTAGCAAACGTTCTAGAACAAGTACTTCGATGTAAGTGTATCTTATCTGTATTCATATGTCGTCTGTTGTGTTGTGCTGTATACATATGATCAACGTATCTCTCTTTCATTTACATTTGTGCCATGTGAAATAATATAGCCGAAGGTGTCTCTGCTAATTGCCGAAGTCCGGCAGCTGCCATTCATTTGAGTAAAACTGCTTTGTTTGGTGGATTTTTATTCCTTCTTGTCAATATGTTCAGTTAACTAGGAAGGTTCTAGATGAGATAGCAATGCATCTCGCCGGAGAAATTAGAGTGTATGAACTAAAGTAAAGAACATAAAAATGATCATATGAGTGCAGTTAAATGTATACTGGCCATAAATCCTAAAGACGTCTCAGAAGTATCATTTCTCAGAAGTATCATCATTCATTATCATGTAAATACTGTTTTATTGATCTAATAATACATTGATTCATTGGGTGCGTGGCCACATCAGGGTATCTGCGTCGCCTATCTAGTAATTCTTAATCTATCCAGAGCATCCAACAAGAGTTTACCAAACTATAAACCCGTCCTTCGTTAACTTGAGTCTCTATTTGTGTGTTCCTCTTTTCACACTTGATTTTCACTGTTTAATTCATCTTTTTACCATCTATCACTATCACTACTATCACTACTATCTTGATTTGCATACATATTATATGATTTGCAACAATAGTCACCATCAGGTCGGCATTCACTGCAGCTTCCACACCATTCACACGGTTCAGCATTATCTTTACAATCCCGACAAAATCCATGTTCATTACAGGTTGGACATTGTACAGACCACTCACAATCAGGACATTTCCAGTGTGGGATATCTATCAGTATAAATCTGGCCTACCAGTAGTTCGATAATTATTTGTTTAATCATTCTACACTTGTCTCATACTCTAAATCTGTCTGTATCTCGTAATCTGTCGCCTCGCATCCCTACATCTCTTTTCACACTTGATTTGTTATACCGAACTAACCGATCCCATTTCTTGAGTCTATTCATAAACTCTATTTGTGTTCCTCTTTTCACATCCACTATCTAAGTCTTCTTTTACCATTTAGCCATCTATAACAACTATCATCATCACTATCTCTATCTTTATGTTTAAACAAGTATGACTTGCAACAATAGTCACCTCCAGGTCGACATTCACTACAGCTACCACAATCCTCACACAAATCTGCAGTATCTTTACAATCCCGACAAAATCCATGTTCTTTATATGTTGCACATTGTACAGACCACTCACAATCAGGACATTTCCTTTCATCGCACTTACAACATTTTGATACATCACACATAAATGGGTGTAATGTAGATTTGACCATCTTCTCGTCGACTTTAGCGTGACAACAAAAGGCGAAGCATACGGGTCGTTCATCCTCTTCTTCTTCCGATTCATTATCACTTTCAATTGAAGGTTCGTACTTTACTTTCCTAGCGCCTGGTGGAGCTTTAAGGTTACGAGGTACACATCGACCTCTTTTCTTTACTACCACATCCTTCGAAGATTTGCTTGTCATCGATACCACTGTAGTCCGCCGATGCTTTGCAGTGCCACTGAACGTGCCGCCGCTTTTAACCACCGCTGATTTCTCATCGTTCGGCATGGTTTAACTTATGTATGTATCAACAGCTAGAGAGGTACTAAATCACTTCGAAAGAGATGCTCACTTAATTAGGTACTGACATAAAGAAGAAGCTCGAAAACTTTTTTCATAAAACGCCTCAACATCGGCCTCATCAAAGAGATGATCGTATTATTGACGAGTTGACTAATATTACAATACAGCATCATACTAGCAATACGTGGTGGCTGACAAGGGTTATGCAGCATCAACTTAGATCAACTTTCAATTGGTGGTGGTTGGTATACATATCCAAAACAGAGTTTTCTACCATCGATACATGAAAACTGATAAAGCAGGCGGAATTTTTATGATACTCAAAGTAGTGGAGAATGGGGAAGCTCTCTCGTGACAAACGCGATATCTTCTACCGCAAGGCCAAAGAATCTAGATATCGTGCCCGAAGTGCATTTAAATTACTGCAGATTGACGCCGAGTTTAATTTATTTGGTGAACAGCGCGATGAGAAAGTTGATGGGTCAAATAATGATGATGTTGATGGCAACAATAAAAAGTCACCTCCGTTAGCAGTACATCGAGCAGTAGATTTATGTGCTGCTCCGGGTGGATGGAGTCAAGTCCTTGCCGAGCGTATGAGGACGGTGAATGGCGGAGATAATAACACCTCATCGCCATCAAATGAAGATGACGAGGTTGCAATTGTCGCTGTTGATCTCTGGCCCATCGAGCCATTGCCTGGTGTACATTTCATTAGAGGAGATATAACAGCATTAGATACGGCTACGCAGATCATACAGAACTTTGGTGGTAGACGTGCCGAGGTAAGTTTGTTGCAATGTGTTTAATTGTGTTTTGTACACATCACATGTCATTTTCATTCATCTCTTCTAATATATATACTTCACACTTAACTTTCTGTCATAACAAACAGTTAGTTGTTTGTGACGGCGCTCCTGACATCACGGGCCTACATTCCTTCGACGAGTACATCCAAAGTCAATTATTTTTAGCCGAGATTAATATTGCAACACATGTTCTTTGTCCTGGCGGTACATTTGTTGCCAAGATATTTCGAGGACGAGATGTTGGATTAATATATACTCAATTACAATTACTATTTGAGAAAGTAACGTGTGCCAAACCAACGGCAAGTAGGAATGCTAGTATTGAATCCTTTGTTGTTTGTCAAGGATTCACACATGGAAAGTTAGATGCAGATAATTGTTTGAATTTAGAGCTAGAAGGGGGATGGGATGAAGGTGTTGGTGGTATTGGTGGATTGAGAGAATTTCCAGGACAGGATGTAGTTCCGACAATTGTACCATTTGTGGCATGTTCTACTTTAAGAGGACAAGATATGATGGATATTCCTGGAGGAATTATGGATAGTGACAAATCATACTCATTTACGGAGGCCAAGGATGTATTAGTCGCCCCGATTAAGCCACCATATGAAGCGGGTATTGCAAAGGCCAAGGAGGCTAAAGCTTTGAAGAAGAGCTGAATACGCTGATGAATCCCCCGTCAAGGTAAGGTAAGTCGGATATCGGAGGAGAAGTTTCATCGTTTATATATCCCAATGCGCAAAACAGTTGTATATTGCACAACTTGACTTTATTGTCAGGACATGGTGTAATATCTCTTCCCATTTGCGTCTCTTTTGCCCTTGAACATACTACACTTTCCGGTTTATGTCTGAGCTTCTATACCACGAGATCCACATTTCTCTATGCTTGATTATCTTTGCTGCTATCAAATGTTATAAGAAGTGCTCACCAATGCATTACTCTTTCTTTATTGGTTAAAGGCAGGGTCAAAGGTCTATTAATCAGTCCGTACAGGGCTATTGGCGACATGATTTGTTAGATTAAGGTATCCTTGGGTATCTTCGGTATCCTTGATCCAGGCAAGACCAAATCAAGAAATGTGTTTGGTCAAGATGTTGTTGAGTAGTCTCAGATTCGTCTCATAAATCCAAAGAGGAAACAAAGCAAATCAAATATCAACAACATAGTAAACAGACAAAACAGCCTAAAGCACAAGCAAAGGTTAATTAACAAACGAAACAACCTAAATCACAAGCTGAGGTTAAAGAAGAAATCAATCAACAGAATCAACAAACTCAGACTTATATATTATACACACATCAGACATGTCCTCTAATAAAGCAGAAGCCTCACTCAGACAGTACTTTGCCGCATATGACGGTACCCCTAAAGAGTTTAAAGAAGTTGAATCATTATTCGATGCAGCCTTTCATGAGAAGTACACCCTTGTCAGAAAGACAGGAGGCCGCAAATACATCGACGGCATGCGTGGCAATATGGTCGATGAAGGAACAGTTCTTGATCGAGATGCCGTGAAGGAATTACATGCAAGCTATCTAAAGAAGGGAACAAATATTACACTCATTCATTACAGAAGGATAGGCTTAGACTGTTATGATTGTGAGTTCCGTCTCCAGTGTAGTTCCGAAGGAATTGACGAAGTATATCGTGTTGTTTATACATTGCAAGACGGCAAGATTGAGGGATCACAGGAAGTATACAATGACTTGGATACAATCAAAGCGAAGTGTTCCAGTGCATTACATACATTCAATGTTTTGAACAAGTACCAGACAAACATGTAGGCTGTATGCAGAGATAGACTAGGAAATGCATAAGATAATTAGGGCCAACTTGACTTTATCTATTTCTATCATATGTGGTATTGCATTCATCAAGATACTTGTATTATGAAGCAAGAATCATCAAGTGCCCATCTCCTGCCCGTCTACTGCCTAGGATGACTCCAATGCCAGATTTTACGATCAAGTTGATGTTATGATAAGCCCTGTGTCCTTATCCCTATATGATTTATCCATTTTTTCTTAGGATACCCAACCACATGATCGTAATTTGCAAATGAAAGCAGTGTACTGCCTCTCTCCCTTCCTCTATTGCCCATTAATTTAGATGCTCTTCCACATAATACAACAAATATATAATTAAAACCATGCCGTCAGTTCAAGAGTCCCTCTCACATGATCCAACCTCAGTTCATGAGGCATTATCCGTCATGCTTCATAAAGAACAAACAGTATACAAAAGTTATGATTATTTATCATCCATCAATCACTTGCAGCATCTTCCCTCATCATCGTCATGTGATGATAAGGAGAATGCAGTTATAACATCATCGGATCGACAACTTATCGTTGATTGGTGTTATAGTATTGTTGATGCTTGTCAATTCGATAGAGAGACTGTTGCAATTGTAAGTCCGTATCTCTCATGTCCATGTTGTCGATGTCGATGACGATGACTCAATGCCCTTCTATCTCCTTCTCTTCTCTAACCCACCGATTCCTCTCTACTGCTTCATCATAATCTATCTAGGCAATGGAAATGATAGATCGTTTCCTCTCCCAATCATCCAAAAGTACAACAATATCCGACGACAACAACTCACTACCATCATCATCGTCATCCTCATCAACACAACTCTACCTAACAAATCGTAAACAATATCAACTCCTATCAATGTCCTCACTCTACATTGCAATTAAAGCACATGAACCAATCGCCTTTGCCTCAGACATGTTTGCCAGTATGTCCAATGGTCTCTATACTATATCTGACATTGAAGAAATGGAATGTTATATACTAAAAGCATTGCAATGGAATATTAATTGTCCTACGAATGTACAGTTTGCATACCATGTTTTATCATTGATATATAAACATTTACAATCTTCAGTATCAATAGACGATGGAGAAGAGAGTAGTAGTGTAGTAGATGAAAGTACATGGTGTTTTATATTAGATGAAACACGATTTCAAATTGAATATGCATTACGTGATTATATGTTAAGTAATATTGAAGGGGGTAGTACAGTTGCCTTGGCATCTATATTAAATGCACTTGATCAGGTTACCAATGAAGATGAGAAACAATGTATATTACATACATTATTGTCTGTTATGAAGGAATATAACTTTGATAGTTTAGAACAAGTGTATATTGTTAAAGATCGATTAAGTAACTTTGTTAGTGGTAATGATTCGTCAAGTTCAAGTAGTACTGAATCGTCAAGGTCACAAGAGGTTCAAGAAGCTGCTACTACTACACCCGTTTCATCACCTGCTACTTCAACTACTTCATCTCCTGTGACTACCAAGAGTGTGAATAGTACTACTAGTGCTTCACCACGTACATCCATGTGGTCATCTTCAAGATAGAGATAGACGACACTTTGGAAGAAGAGAGAGCTCTGTTTAGAAGGGATAAGATGTAAGATATATGAATCGATAGGATACTAGGCAAGCATATGTAAACTAGATTAGTTTGAACAGTACACTCGTATAATTTCTATCCTCAACTCTGTAAAGAGAAGGACTGAGGAAGAGATTCTTCTTGGGCTAATACGTCTTGAATGGCATTCAGATGACTATGTAATGACTACTTACACAGGAGTGACAAGTAGTTGAACTTGCTCGTAGAGAACAGAGAGATCTAGCTAGTCTAGAGTCTAAGAAAGAGATGTAAACATGATCATAGTCTTCTTTTCTAGTAACCTCTTTACATCTATCTATTTAAACAAGTAGGTCATATTAGACCTAGTCTGTGCACGGCTTTAAACTTGCCATAGGCATCAGAATCACATATCACATCATCAAAAGAGAGTTTAGGCGGCCAAAGCCATGGGGTAGGAAGATAGATTATCATCCAACTGAGCAATCAACTTGAGGAAATCGTCAACTGATGGCTCCTCACTTCCAATATGATCAGGTTGAGCTTCTTGCATCTTGTCATTCACGGGAGAGAATGGCAACTCAAATGCATCACATTCCATTGACATATCATCATCAGTAATAGATGAACAACTTGCCGAATCATTGACGTCGACATTACCACTTGAGGATTTGGAATACTGATCTTCCAAATCGAACAACTTATCAAAGTCATTATTGTTCAAATCGAACGTCGTGTCAAGTGTATCAAAGTCCATATCAATTTGACTAATTGGACTGACGATACCGATGGGAGTAGTAGTAGTACTTGAGGATACGACATTGATATCTGATGGACGTAAATTGATTGTCTCGGGGAACTTCATAGGTGCCGTGACACAATACATGCTTCCATCGTCATATCCTACATCACTTGCTGCTAATGATACTCGACGAGAGTTATCAAGAGTAGTAGCATTTGAGGAGAATGTCTTGAACGGCGGCAGGGTGTTAAACTGCTGCATGGCAAGTTCATCAATTGCAATAGACTTCCATGACGATTGAGGAGGTGTAGTGGGTGCAATCATGGTAGGAACTACTTGTTGAACGGAGGACACAGAGGGAGCAACAAATTGCTCAACCTTCTGCTGAGGAGGCGTATGAATACGCATCTTCTTCTTGGGTGAACCCTCAACAACCGGAGTCATAGAATATGTGAGGGTGGAGGACGCCTCCTCGTATTCGGCTACACGCTTGTGATACATGCGTCGGCCAATCTGTGGTGGTGATGGAGGAAGAGAGAGACGAGATATCGTTGAGATCCATTGCAATGAGAACTCATATCATATGCACACACAACAACACAATATCACATACCTCGGCCAACTCCTCAAACACCGACCGAGTCTCCTCATCAACACTCTTCCAACTCGCGACCATAACCTTATTCATCTCCAAGAAACTCATAGCACCATGACTCTTACGATGAGTACGCTTCCTTGTATCATTGGGTGATAGGTTGGGTAGTAACGCACTACGAATCTCCTGCTTGGATAGTTCTGATACCTGTGCGGGTGTTAATGTTGATACTAATGATGACGGGGAGTAATCTTCAAGACCGGGTAGGGAGGAGAGGATTGCAATGATTGCCTCCTTGGAATCATTACCGGAGGCGTGTGCCTCGAGGATCTTCTGACGCTTGAAACGGTAGAATAGATTGTAGGCTGATAGGGGACGTTTGGGTTTGGTGAGTGTCTTGGCATCGGCAGAGGCGGTGGTGGTGTTCATGTTGTTGTTGTTGTTGTTGATAGAAGAAGTCATCATGTTTGTTGAGTGTTGTTGTCGTTGTCGTGTGATTGATGTTAAATGATCCGTAGAGATAAGATTATAGAAGGTTGAAGAGAGGAGTATTGATCGTAGATTAGATTATGGAGATAGTAGTGAATTGCAATGTTTTGTCTGGGCTCAAACTATTTATGAGGAATATGTGTGTCGCCTAGCTGGTTGAGAGCGGCAAATTGCCATCTACAGCTCAAATAAAAAAAGATTACGATTATAATGACCAGGTACAAGTACATTTTGCGTAAAGATACCTGTAGATATAGTTATCTGTTAATTTGTTAGTAAATTATCTATGTGTTTGTTGATATTTGTTTAGCTATATTTGTTACTCCAATGACCTCCTCCGTGTCGTTTCCTTTGGTATCCTTGCCGTTTCCGGTCAAATCTCCACTGCCAATATATCTGGTCCGAAGGGGCAGTAGTTCATTCTAACCTGCCTCGGACACGGGCGGTTTAAATATAAGCGACACTTCATGCATTGAAGAAGTAGCCTCACATTGAGCCAATTGAGCTATGCGGTCTTCCTGTAATATATTTGGTTGGCCTCCAACGAGACAGTGGCATTTGATGACCGAGTTTCTCTCAATTTGCAAATTGAGATTGATGACAATATAGTAATATGTATTATTCTTATGGCATAATTTGTAACGCTGTATTGACAACGTGGTGGCAAGGCAGAGGCATCTACCTATGTGATTCTCCATCGTTGAGGGCATATCTCTTGATTGATAGTAGTATTTGCTGGCAAGTGACGTGATATCTTCTATCACACTGTCCAAGTCCAGACGTCATATCTTTAAAACCATGACCATACACAAGATGAATGAAAACAGAGATCACAAAAGCAACAATAATAATGTTATTCTAAAGGATATGATTCAAGAGATGTCTCCCGCTGAACTATCACAATTAGCACAAAGTTGTATCGATGATATCAGTACATCGGTTGTTGGAATAGAGATGCAAAGAGATGAACGATTACGAGCTATTAATGTACCATGGTTAAATGATATATCCCAATTGAAAAGAAGAGCCAGCATATAGAATGGAAAAGCAGAGATGACGGCTGTTGACGGGGCTATATCTGCTCGGAGTTGATAGATGCCGATACCGACAGGCAACTAGATCGTTGAGTTATAGATAGGAGGCGATGAATGTTGGTATGTTTCAAATGCATGTGGTCTGAGAGATTTGGAAAGTAATTTGCTTAGCATTGGCAGTATTAGTAGTGCAATGCTAAGCAAACGATGTTTGGTATCGGTTCTAGATGTGGTATCATCAAAATGCAAAAGTATCCTGAGATACTTTCCCAGTAATAGTAAGAGACAGATATTATAAACAATTAGCAATAGGCGGCGGTTGATTAGAATATAGCATAGTTAGAACTTTAAAAAGATGATTATATGATATACATAATCGATTGCTAATGCTAAGTTTAAGGAGTACCTAGTACCCATCTCCTCACGGTCGCAATGTATCTCTTCTCCTAGCTTTCTTCTTCTCGTCTGATTCTCATGCATCTCGTACTCTCACTAGCTATCTTCTCCCCGCTCATTCAAAGATTCATAGTGCTGCTTTATTTGAGATCTATGGAGACAGGTAGCAATTTCGACTTGAGTAGAAAGAGACACGTCTGAGACGAAGAAGGAGAAATATGGCCAAGAAGGAGAAATAAGGCTGTAAAATTCAGGTCATTTTGTGGCAGTGGAGGCAGTACGGACAGTTGATTGATCAATTTATCCAGGCCGCTAGAATAAATGCCTGAATGCCTACTTGGCAGTGGAATATCAGCTAGGGATTTGTAGTCATAGCATGGGGCAATCGTACTACCTAATAACAATCTATGTTCAACATGCATCATGCATGTGCAAGATTTTATTATTATGTGTGAAAGTAAGGCACAATAGTAATAGATTCATCAGCAATATAGAATATCAGCTCATCAGGATTAGCATCAGCAACTCTTCATACAATTATACCCACTACCACTACTACTACAACTGATACGATGCTCCAACCGATTATATCAACGATGCTTGAGCAAGAACTTCAATATCTTAGTGTGCATCATCTACACATTAATAGGAACACCAACAAGGACAAGGAGAATACAGTACTCCAAACATCATCGTCATCGTCATTCTACTATAGCATCGTCGATGTTTCGACACGTGAGCAGATTTGCAAATGGATCTTTCACATTATTGATCGAGTAGAGATGCAAAGAGAGACTGCCATCATCGCCATGAACTACCTCGATAGATTCATGAGCACAAGTGTCCCTCGAGCAAGGAGAGCAAGATTCAATAGACGAGAGTATCAGCTAGTTGCATTAACCTGCCTCTACATTGCAGTGAAGATTACCGAGCCGATTGTGATGGGAGCTGATATGATTAGAGAACTCTCAAGAGGAGCATACAGTATAGAATCCATCCTATCATGTGAGCGTCATATCTTGGCATCATTGAGATGGAAGCTGAATGGCCCTACTCCATTCCAGTTCATCGACTACATGCTGCAATTGTTACCAGAAGATACTTGTATCAATATCAGATCCAAGCTTGCTCATGATGCTCGTCATCAGGTTGAAGTTGCAGTGCACGATGGAGCATGTGTCCCTCTACGTCGATCAACTATATCTATTTCATCTGTACTCAACTCCATAGAAGATAGCATTTCATTAGATAAGAAGATAGAGTTCATTCAACAGTTATCCGATACTGTTGGATATGATGTGGAAGATTCACCGATGATCAAGGTTTGTCGTAAGCGTTTACAGGATAGATCTAAGAGAGAATCTACAAAGGTAAAACAGGTAAAAGGAGATGCTCTTTAGATGTACTTGTGTCAATGTCTCGTAGTTTGTTAGAATAGTTTGGAAATAAGAGATGTAAATTAGTTGTATTGTTGAGGATACTTTTACTTTGTTTAGTGTACTTTCGTCTCATATTTTGTAGCATAAAGTAGGTAAGCTTAACTTGATATTCTTCTATATGTAAGCATTTCTATTAGATCATAGCTCCGACCATGGCGTTATATCCCTTCATCTCTGCCTTGGATCTAATGAGATAAGGTTACCCCCCACTAAGACGATATAAGTGACAAATGACTTTTAACGAGAAAAGAGACACTCGCTCATATATCATCATCTATCACCCTCAGCCTACATCATGAGCCTTTAGAGTGGCGGATCTATTGAGGGCAGTATTCATAAGGCGACACTAAGTGTTGGATGAAAGCGGGCAGTTATGAGAGGCATCAGATGAGGTAGATTGCGCTCATAAATCACATCTCTTTACTTTTACATTGCTCTTATCATATTATCAATATCATACCTCATTCATCGATCATTCTATATTTCTATCCTGAGATGACTAACGACGATAACATCTACAGTTGCAAACAAATCCTATCATCGATGCTCAAGCAAGAGACGGACTACCTTAGTGTTCATCATCTACATATTACAAAGAAGGAGGACTCTAATATGATCAACAATGTGTCAAGCAGAGATTTCTTAAAGTGTGCTATTTTGGACTATGATATTGTTGATGTATCGACACGTGAGAAAATATGTGAATGGATGTTCTACATAATCGACAAGATTGGGATGCAAAGAGAGACCGCCATCATTGCAATGAATTATTTGGATAGATTCATGAGCACGAATACTCCTCGAGCAAAACGAGCTAGACGTAACAAACGAGAGTACCATTTAGTTGCATTCTCTTGTCTCTACATTGCAGTGAAGATTTCTGAGCCCATCATGATTAGCGCTGATGCGATTAGTGAACTCTCGAATCGAAAATATAGTACGGAAGCTATCTTATCATGTGAGCGTCGTATCCTGACATCATTGAGATGGAAGTTGAATGGCCCTACTCCTTTTCAGTTCATCGACTATATGCTGCAGCTACTACCAGGAAATGGAGATGCACTTAAGCTTTGTACTAATGCTCGTCATCAGGTCGAAGTTGCTGTACACGATGCAGCATGTGTTCCTTTACTTCGTTCAACTATATCCATTTCGGCTCTACTTAACTCGCTGGACAGGGTAGCAGAAGAAAGCATGTCTTCAGACGACAAGATTAAGTTTATTCGAAAGATATCGGATGTAGTCGGGTATGATGTAGAAGAATCACTCATGATCTCAGCTTGTCGTAATCGTTTGATCTCAGTTGATCGACAATAGATGAAGAGAGCTCATAGTCATAATGATAAGCATAGCAATACATTATATACATAAAAGTATGAACATGTAGGCTGGAGAAAATCTTAAGAACTATCTTATTCAATAGTCTATACATTGATACTCTCTCCCTCACCTAGTACTTGTTGACCACCTCGTCTCACGGTCCATTCAAAACCTACACTCTGCAACCTCTCCATATGCTCTTGAGTGAGTCGGCTTTGCTTCCCTTCTGACAGTAACTTATACTCCTTTCTCTGCACCGCTACCCATGATCCAAGTCGATAGTCTGCCTTGTAGTGATGAGGTACTCTTGTATTACCAGTCTCGGCCAGGTATGTCTTGAGAAGATTGAATGAAGCATCCCAAGAACGTTCACCTCGTCGAGACCTAACTATATCGAAGCCAAAGCCCATTGCACTAAGTAGATTGAATTTATCTACCATTTCAGGAGATACATGTTCCTGTCCTTCTTGCCATCGCTTGTATCTTTCTGACATATCAACGGCCCAACCACCAAGGTTGGAGAACTTGTCATAGATTGGATCGATCTTCAAGTGACCCATTTCAGTTTTGAATGATTCAAGATGTTGCAACCTCGTTGGCCAATCAACCTCGGGTATCGACTTCTTGTCAGCCTTGGCTGAGAACTCAAAGCCAATATTACGAAGCTGAGCAATACGTTCTTCATTTAGCATGGTACTTGTAGCACCCCGTTGTATAGCTCTATACTCAGTATGAAGCTTCGATACAAACTTGTGAAATCGATTCTGTTCAGCAGCGTCAGAGTTCATAACAATGCCTCGATTCGTATCGTTGAATTCCTTTGGGACGTTGAAGTGACGATTCACTCGACCGTATTCAACTAGTTGTTGAAACCTATCATCCCAGCTCATAGCCACATACGTCCGCTGTCGTAATGGACATCCAATCTCCTCAAACTACATGTTGTTTGAATGATGTGATAAGAAGATAGTAGTGAGTATACCTTGACACACATATATATATATTTACATCTGAGCATATCACACAAACACACTTACCTTTGGCCTTTTATTAGTCATAAAATCAACATCCTCCTTACTAAACAACTTTCGTTGATTCTTCAACCAATTACCCAGAGTACCCTCTTTTGTCGTTGGCCAACGTCCATTACTAACCTTGAATAATTTTAATTCCTCAAATCGTTCATCCCACGTTGCACGGTTTG
>Ga0214477_101247_pt1 | contig 13110 bp, 9 predicted proteins | sample M1_20Mar14CPVII9_FD_165058 | JGI IMG/M metagenome (GOLD analysis project Ga0214477, IMG submission 165058) | Marine eukaryotic communities from Monterey Bay, California, United States - M1_20Mar14CPVII9sort6BwellC16 | ecosystem: Environmental > Aquatic > Marine > Unclassified | place: USA...
AATCGACTGAAAGGGAGACGGACTGCTCTGTGGTGGTGATTGTATCAAGGACTGAACTGGATATGATACTTGAGGCATCGCTTGATTAAAAGTAGTTGATGATGGTGTGATAGGACTTGTATAGCCGATTAATCTTGAAAGATCTGGTGAGTTTACTCCACCTCTTATCAAAGGAGATACACTCATTGTTCTCTCTGGTATAGTTATATTCTGTTGTAGAAGTTGTATCTGTGGTTGGAGTTGGATACTTGATAGTTGCCTTGAATCTAGTCTATCTTCGGCTTGTGATTGTTGAGGTTGGGTACTTTGGCCAGCAGTAGTACTGAGTGGTCGTATACGGGAGCCCTGGCTGTTGTCAGAGCCAGGGCTTTTCGAGGTCTGTATGTATAACAAAGAGGAGAGAAATGATATATGATGTTGAGTAAAAAAGAATATTAAAACAGACACATATAGAATCTACCCATGAGATGTGCACATATCATATGGTAAGCCACAAACAACATATCTTTGATTATATGTCGTATACCATACGGTATATCCACCCTCCATACACTGCTATATGTCGCGGTCAATCATAATAGCTGACCACATCCTCTATTGCAACTGAATTTGAATCTTCAAACATATCAGAGGTCCGCGACTGAACAAACACCTCCCATACACCAAACTTGATGTTGGTATATTAAACTTGCAACCGTATATATCTCGTATACATGAGGTATTGCTGCCGCCATCCCCATACCATCTACTACCACCAACGTCGAGTTGCAATTGTTCCAGTTCCACCCATCATGTTGAACATAAATAAATACCCCCACTATGACCCTTGCACAAACATATCTCTCTGAATACAATACACCCTAACAATATACGATATACAAACTCACCATGGTTATATTCTATCTCTTATCTAATACGTCATATAAGTAGTGGTGGCAGGTAGTACTATCGTTATTCCCATCTTGTTATTTGGGAGATGTTTCTAGTTGTCACGAAACTTTAAAACCAACATCAATGATTTATTGCTGTACGATTGCAATAAATTTTATATATATTGCAGACGCTATGCCTCCTGTATAGTTGGCTTAGTATTGCAGGTGAATACTAACCGTTATCGGCGGCTATATAGACGCAATGTTCTGTATTGGAGTAGTAAATTCCTCACATCAAATGATGGCTTTCTTAATTTCAAAACTGATACACATGAAATGCCGTAGGTATCTTTTTTGCGCGGAGTTGACAAATGTGCTAAATCAAGAGTTTTTATAACTCAAGTATGCACAGTATCTTGACTTTATAACAGTTATCTTGAGTGCAAAAGCCTCATAGATGAGTGCAAGTGACGTCAGATGAGTGCAAAATAGCCTGTTTATCTTTTTGCACTGTGACAATTTTTGGCGCGGAGAAATAATCATTTTGTGATTTGTGGAGTTGTGAACGGATGGTGGCAGCAGAGAAACATACCGCTAATTGGCAGCTATGAAGAAACGGTGCTAAATATACGGAATCTGGCTATCAACTGATATGATAAGTGAGGTATTGATAACATTTTGAAGAGTAAAGGGAGTACAGTACAAACAAGCAAACAGTGTACTTACTTTACATGTAACATATGGATTAGAAGGGATTATATACTTCTTTCATTTCAATACTACTACTACCCTTGCAATTCATACATGTTTGCATAAGCCAAGACTCCATTAGCTTGCATTCGTAAAGGTCGTATTAGCACCTCTTCAAATTCTCTTGTCCACCAGACTACTTCTTCTCCCCTTATCCTGCTCATTAACCACAGTGCTTCGTTCATTTTATATCTATACATGTCTACTTTTGCATACTGTATAGTATTTTGTTCCAAGTATGTTGCCGATATAGGGTGTAATAGTGACAGCCAAGGTCTTTTGTCACTGTCAGTTGAGTTGTCGAGCATCTTATGTAACAGTTCATACATCCATCGTTCTCGACGTTGCAACATCGATTGATGAGGCTTAAAGCCAATAAACCATATATTCCAATCCAATCTATAATGATAAGGAGCACAGAAACAAGGTCTCCGCTTCACGTCACCGGGCTTGCAAGGTAGCTCCACTTCTGTCCAATTCTGCCCGTCACTGCTTACCGATATAATTGGCTCGTAACGAACTTCACCGACGCTCCCAAAAGCGCCGTATGTGTTTACGAGCCGAAACGAGCTAAACGAGGCATTCATAGCTTGTCGATTGCCATCTATTTGAAGAAGATTGGTAATGACCGGTATAGAAAGCATCCCGATGAGCGAAAGTAGACATATATCGATGAATAACCTCGCTATCTTGGAACGCCTTGTCCGTGACTCTACATCATCCGTTCTAATCTTTCGGCTTTGATATACATAGTTTGTTAACCAACTAGGAAAGCATGCATCGTCCAAGCATGCTAAAGCAGGTATGATAGTTACATGGTTTAGGAATGCAAAGTTTCCGGATAACATGATATTAATCATAAACCCAGCCTGAATTGAAAATAAAGTTAGAACACAAACAACACATTTCATATGATTATATAAAGACTTGACACAAATACTAACCTGAATAGACCCGCCTAGTCTGCGGAGATTTGTCATGTACCAATTGAATCCAGGAAGTATTACCAACCATATTGAATATAACTGTACAAAGAAGTCAAGATCTACTGCTCTTCTCAACATTTGCTTTGGAAGGAAATGAAATAGAAAGCTCATTGGACTTGGTATTGGTTGTGTTTCAAAGTGGTAGTATAGACAGGTTTTCTCCTGCCAACATTTGCCACCACGAAGTTTAATTAGCCCTGCTCCGATACTAATCCTTGCGCATAACCATCTGAACAGCCACAGGACAATTAGAGATGGTTCAGATAATGACGGTGCATCTCTAAATATATACCCCTTACTAAATGATGGTATATCACAAAGCCAAATTGCCAAGAAGCCTGTCTCTAATAGTTGACTTTCCCATCCATAAGCATAGAACGAGTTGCTCCCAGCAACAGTTACAATACTAAAATCTAGAAGCCAAAGCATCAGCATTACTAGCCAACTGTTAAGACCGATCATAACGAAGATTGATAATATCATTCCAATTATCGCGGTAGCTTCCATATGCCAATCTTCTAATGTAGTACCAATAAACCAATACAGTGTTGGATGTGATAGAAATCCCTTGATGGGTGTGCTGAAGTTTTGTTTCAACTGCTCCATGTGATTTATCGCTGGTACTAGACCATTTTTTCCCATGAGACCAATATTTTGATAGTATGCCCCTAGAAAGGCAATGAAATACACAAACCCAACGCAGCGTAGTATGACATACTTTGTAACGTGAAATGATTGTTTTGATGATATTGTACCTTTGATTATTGTATTGGTATCTTTTGCATACACATCATGTGTAGCTTTGCCTTTTTCACTGATATGTTTTTGTTTTGGTGAAGAAGTAGTTGTATCTTTGATTATTGCATGTTCATCTTTTGCACAAGTGGACACATCATGTGTATCTTTTCCTTCTAGTTTTTGCAGACGGCTGTCATCTGCCTCACCACTTCTTCCCACACTACTATCGGGTCCAGCGCCTTCATCTGTATCCCGTTGATGGCGTCTCCTACGATGCAACGCCATCCTTATTAGCGGTCAGGAGAGAAGTACTTCGAAGAGTTGCATCTTATCTTTATTTAGCGATCAAACGCCATGATTTGACATTTTTTGACTACTTAACTCAACTTACTTTGCAACTATTGCAACAAAACACCACCCTATATATAACCATGCCTTCCTATTAATGAGTACATTATTTATATTAATACTCCTCCTTATTGGGAGGTTAGCCGTGGTGGCGTCGGCGTCGAGAGCTACCTATGAAGAAAAACAAAATTTAGATTTCGACACATCTTATGTTCAGAACCAACATACAACCACTAACCAAGTTATGAACGATATTATGAATATTCAACTATCTAATAATAGTATACGTTCATCTCCAGAATGTTGGATGACATCTATTTCCACTATCAGCCGATGGGGTATAAATGCTAAACAAGATGATGGCCAACAAAATCTACAACTTATTCAACATACATCGGGTAGTTCATACTGTGCCGCCATGGCAACGGAACAACAAGAAGTACTTGCTCTTGAGCTTACAAACTGCCAATTATTAAGAGAGAACGAGCCACTATATGATACAAGTCGACAGATGGATACAGTGGAAGAAGCAGTTGATACTTGTTTGGTAGGAGAGGGTAGTGCTATCCCGTATGTTACATCGTCATGCTTGCCTCTCATGTCTCAGTATGCAAGACGTCTTTACCACAGTATACTACTACATACTAATGATATATGCAATCGTCTAACAGAAGAACATTTGATGCTTCAGAAAGAAGAGGTAACTCAAATGCTAGTCTATGCAACATCTGCCGTGTCTAACCAGATGCAGGACATACTAGAGGATATGAAAGTACAGCAACGAGAATCAGAGCGTTTACACAAGACACGTGATAAAGCAGCAGCTCAGACTATTGAACAAATGACCATTCAAACGGCATCTTTCTTGCAAGAGCATGCCGAAAAGCTCAAAAGTCAACAGAGTGCATATTTAGAAGAGCAGACAACTATAATGAAAGTCCAACAGTTGGAACGTGAAAAGATTGCAGCTTCGTCACTGGAGCAAATGACAATACAGACTGAATCGTTTTTATTAGCACATGCAGAAAAGATGAAGAGTCAACAGAATGCCTTGATCAATGAACAAGCTGATAAGATCAAAGATTTGCAAGAGGTAAGTTATTGAGGAGATGTTATTATGATATTGCTCAGACATTGTACACTTGTTTACTAAACGTCTTTTTTCTTTCATACATAAACCTCCTTTTATTTTACATAGATGATTACTAGTGCAAACTCACAGATGCAACCTCTGTCGAGTATCGAGACTTATGTGAAGTTGGCGACTAATGGGTTCAACATCTTGAAGTCCTTCTTGAACTTCTTTCTTTGGATGAATGTAGCTTGGATGATCACAACTATGCCACTACTGTCTTCTGCAAAGCGATATCTATATGGAGTGTTCATGATAGGCTTACTTGCTGAGGTTCTTGTGACATGGTTTGTTGATGATGCTAAGCTCATGATTAGAGTACAGGATGTGGAGTCAGCTGTCGAGATAGTTCGGATGTGGACAAGGGTATCTGCATTAATTGTACTTCTTCTCTCTCCTATTGTCCTGTTCTTCTATCCTCATAAGAAGAATACGGCAATAGTCACGATGGATGAGCTACTGAGGAGCCAAATGGACTTTGTATCCAAGTTAAACGAAACAGCACAGGTGGATACTAAACATGAGAGGAATCTAGTACCGAACAGTGCTGTCAAGTACACCGCCAAACCCAAAGCTGAAGTCAAGTTTAATGAAGAACGAGGTCGATCCAAGGATAGGATGAGACAGGACTCGGGGATAATCTCAAATAACAAACCCAGCAGAAGGCGTCGGTCTAGATCTTCTCATCATCTTTCTGGATTGACTGAGTTGGCCTTGCCTGTTGTTACTCCGCTAGTGAGACCGTCGCCACAAAGAACCGCGTCTAATGATATTGTGTGTACAGCTCAACAACAAACACAAGTTCAGCTCTATGACCACCAACCAGGTGTATATTATGTGCATCGTTCAGATGTTATTGCTAGGGAAGAGGAAGCAGCAAATCACTTGGAAATGGAATGCTTAAGGGGGCTGTATCGTAAGAGTGCATCAAGTATAGCTAGCTCAGCAGAAGCATCTTGTGGCTCTACAGTAATCTCCTCAATTGAAGGCCCTTCTCCAAAAAGAAACAAGAAGAAACGTCCACTATCTGATGTGTATGCTTCCAGTGGAGATGAGTCAGAGTTTTTCAGTGCTAATGAAGAAGAAATGAGTGTATCTTCCACTGCATCGGCTCAAGTTGTTGAAAGGAAAAAGAAGATTAAGTTGGCAAGTGCGCCACTAGACAGTGTACCAGAGGAGGTGCATATCAGTTAGAGTTTATGTATATTTGTCGTCTATGTTTCTTTGTCAACAAAAGCGTGTGTGTGGATAGAAGAAAAGTGTTGTCAGTGTAGTAGAAGATTCATGGCCAGAAAGCTTATACAAGGGTTATATTAACAGAATGAGTAAATTCTATATTTTAAGTATGACTAACAACTGAATATCTCTCACAATCGCTTTTCGGATAGCTTAGTTCTTTCTGGCCTTGTTCTTTTTAAGCATAGCAGGATTCTTAGCCATCCTGAAAGTAGATGGTGTAACCTCCAGAAGCTCGTCAGCCGCAAGATACTCAACAGAGGCATCTAATGATAGCTCAATTGGGGCCGTAATTCCAACAGTAATACCCTTAGTAGCTGAACGCATGTTGGTTAAAGCTTTTGTTTTGCAAACATTCACAGCCAAATCACCAGGTCTTTGATGAATACCCACAATCATATTCTGGTATACGTCATCACCTGACGTGCAAAACAGTTTACCTCTATCTTGTGCATTCTCACATCCAAATGATGTGACAACACCATTTTCAAAGGCAAGGAGTGATCCCTTGTCACGGCTGGAAATGTCACCTGCAATCTTGGGTCTGTATGAGTCAAACACGGAGTCAATGATTGCTGTACCACGAGTGGCAGTTAACATCTCAGACCTTAACCCAAGCATACCACGAGTGGGGATAAGATACTTGACAACTGACATACCGCCATCACCATCATCAAGACCCATATCTTGAAGCTCTCCATTACGGTTATTGAATAAGTCAATTACTGAACCAGAGTATTCTTCAGGTACACGAACTTCCACACTTTCCCATGGCTCTTCTTCCTTACCAGTTTCTTCGTTTGTCTTGTAAATGACAACTGGAGGACCAACCTCTAACTCAAATCCTTCACGACGCATGGTTTCAATCAACACAGTCAAGTGAAGCTGACCACGTCCACTCACGGCATACCTATCAGCACTTTCAGTCTCCTCTACCTGTAAGGCTACATTCCTATCAAGCTCCTTGAATAACCGATCACGAATCATTCTACTTGTTAAGAACTTACCCTCACGTCCTGCCAATGGTGACTTATTAACACCCAATGTCATACGGACAGTAGGCTGTTCAACTGCAATGGGTGGTAAAGGATCAGCAGCATTTGCTCCGCCTCCCTCATTCGTAATCAGTGTGTCACCAATTTCAACATCTTCCAATCCTGAAAACATAATAATCTCTCCGGCTGATGCTGATTCAACTTCCTTCTTACCCAAGTTATCAAAGACATATAGTGAACTCAATCGTCCAGTCTTCTTTGCCTTGTCTGGCTGTGCCAAAGCAACTGGCTGTCCATTCTTCACACTACCATTTGTGATTCGAGCGATACCCATCTTCCCCTTGAATGGATCATAATCAATATTGGATACCAAACATTGCAAATTATCACCATCAGTAGCATCGACAGTAGGTGGATCAATACAATCCTTCACGGCATTGAATAATGGTTCCATATCCTTCCACTCCTCAAAAGTATCAGGTTCCAACCCTGCAATACCATTCAAACCCGATGCATACACGGTTGTAAAGTCAATCTGTTCATCACTTGCACCTAATTCCATCATCAAATCAAATACTTTATCAACAACATAGTCTGGACGGGCAGCAGGTCGATCAATTTTGTTCACAACGACAAGTACCTTCATATTACGCTTCAATGCCTTGTCTAATACAAATCTTGTTTGTGGCTTTGGGCCCTCGACTGAGTCAACAACGAGTAATACACCATCACACATGTTAAGTACACGTTCTACCTCTCCTCCGAAATCCGCATGGCCTGGTGTGTCCATAATATTGATTTTGTATCCATCACGCATAACTGCTAGATTCTTTGCTAGGATGGTAATACCACGCTCACTGTATTATTGTATATCATTGCATGAGTGATAGAAAAGTAAGTTTTTGTGAGCTGTTGTACTGTTTTGTTATTTGCAATGAAAATAGATTATACTTACCGTTCTTGATCATTATTATCCATCACACGTTCACCAGCCTCATCGGCCTGTTGTTCATCACGAAAGACGTTTGTTTGGCGTAACAGGGCATCAACGAGTGTTGTTTTTCCATGATCTACATGTGCAATTACTGCAATGTTACTGTTGAAAAACATATGTTATGATAATATGTTAGGAAAATGATATTTTAACACAAAGCATGGCAATACATTTGCACTGCACCGCACTGAATTGCAACACATAACAAACAATATACTACTTACCGAAGATTCTCAGCAGGAACAATAGCAGTATCAGACATAGATAATGAAGATTGCATACTTGCAACTCGACTACTTGTTGTTGGTGAAACAAACCCATTTGATAATGATATTGTTGTAGCGAAGAGAGCTGCACATGCAACTTGCTTCCAGTAGGGTGCCATGATATTTAGTTTATTAGTAGTATATCAATGTGGTAGGCAACAGAAGAAGTAGAAGTAAGTTATGTGGTGATGAGGAGCGTAGTATGTGCGTATGTGGTCGGCGCTAATTTCACTGACTGGATGTTTTTGTTGCTTGAATGATTAAAGTGCGGAGAAGCAACGGTGCCTCGTCATTATTTATTACACGAGGGAGAATCTACGCAGTGAAGATTGGGAGCAAGCAGATATCAAATCATCATAAGTATCACCAGAGATTCGTATCAATATCTGAATAGAGTAGAGATTCGTATCAACACATGCTTAGAGTACTCGTGTCTATGTAAAGCCAAGTATGATGTAAAGAGAAAGATTCTTCAGAGGTATCCTTATTCTTATGCAGCCTCATATTATATTGTAGTTGGACCGCATCGTGTTCAACATTAACATCAAATATTGACTATTATACCTACAACGCTAAACTACCCTATCTTCTAATATTGGCATCAGTTTTCAAATCCAACCAACCAACCCATATCTTTCCAAGTTTAAAAGTATCCTCCTTGTTGGTATCCTCTTCCTTATCGACAAGACTATCACCTTCATTCGAGCTACTAGTAACAGACACGGTACTACAAGTTCTAGTCCTACATCTCTGAGGTTGCAATCCATTCGTCTTCTTTGTATCGTCATCCAATTCTAATGAGCTGATTTGGTGTTCTAATGATTCCTTTCGTATGTACAACATTGGCTTTACATTCTTGGTCTTCGTATCCTTCCTACTCTTGTTAGCAACAGTGTTGATGTGCTTCACCTCAAGATTCTTTGATGAAGACGACACTGAGTCGCTACTTTGAGATGTCGCTGTTGCAGTTGCATTAGTACTACCATGCGACGAATCGTTCATATCTAATACTTTGCCGCCCTTCAACCTGCTCACAGAAGTATCTTCGTCACTTGTGAAAGTTTGTAGACTCACTTCATCTAGAGTGTTCACATCAGAGACAGAGACGGCTTCACTCTCTCCTATACTCTTGAGTCTATTGGATCTTCTCCTCGTGATGTTATCAACTTGAGCATCTAGCCGATCTACTGCCATGACAAACTCTTCTATCTGGGCCATTTGTATTTGTAGTTGCTTCTTTCTCTTTGAGATTCTCTTCTGTAATCCACCGTCACTTATACGGACTTGTACTTTATCATTAGTCGACGATTCACTTATGAGATTGTAGATCAATGCAACTTGATATCTTCTTTTGTATCTAGTATCTATGTATTCGATGAGGTCGAGGTATTGAACTATCCTGCCTTTGATCAGCTCTGTATCTATTGGGAAGAACGGCTATTCATCTGCCAAGTTATGCATACGAATATTGGTTTGTCCCCAACAAGACTTGCTAACGCCAAATGCTTCCTCCATTCTGAAGCCCGCTTTAGGATCTTCAATGTCTATTTCAATTAACTCATGTCTTCCTGGATACTTTGCAATTGTTCTTCTCACCCTCTTTACATATTCACAGTAAAAGTTACTAAACTCACTAACATTGTTACCAACTCCAGATGGTAGACCTTTGATATCTTCTCGTTGAAAACGAGCCTTCATATTATTGGTCACATTCGTGCCTGCAATACCTAGCCAATTTGACATTGAGTTATACCACTTTGTCATGTTCCGGAAAGTCATTATGAATGTAGCATTTGGTATACCACTAACAATCTCATCTAAATAATTGACTTGCACCATGTTTTCGGGACCTCTATCAATTTGTGAATATGAATCTACAGTAGGACACTTTGCCAATGGATTGAGATCAGCTTTGATTGATTCCAATATGCAATCTCCGCAGAACGTGCCGTTTTCAACTGTTTCACTACATAACCAGTGCACAGAAGAATAGTTTCCACATCGGAAATAACTGTGAAGAGATGTAGAACCCATTTTAGGCAAGCCTATATTAATAACTACAGGTAGAATAAGAGTATGAGATGAGATATGAGTTTTGATTGTATGATATAAGAATGTAATCAATTCAATATACAAACTCACATGGTGTTGAAAGACGTGATTTTGACTTGTTGTATCGTCTTGGTCGAAAACAACTTTCCTCTTCCTCTTCATCTTTGGCATTACTACTTGTTTCGTTGTCATCTACTTCGTCTTCATCTACTTCAGTCTCTTCTATTATCTTGCCACTACTAATCTGCTCTCCCCCCTCTCCACTACTACTCTCATTACCTTGATTGATCATATCACGTTCATATTCAAGATTGGTAACATTATCTACACTTACATCAGTGTAGTTATTCGCCACTACCTCAAACAATTCCTCCGTTATCGGCAAATCTCTATCTTCATCTTCATTCTTTGCAATTGATATTATTTTTTCACCATCATCGGTGTTATCATTTGCCCCCTCAAATAACTCCTCTGCTATTGGTAAATGTTTAGCGTCGTCATCATCTTTTTGTTGTACTCTTAAATGATTTGAAATAGTAGAATTGCCACCTATACTAATTTTACTACTACTTGCAGTGTCTACGGTTTGCAACAAATTGTTTGTAACTTCTATTGTTCTAGTTGGTGTTGACAGTTCAGTGTAAAATTGTCTTGTAGATAAGAATGTACCTATTGATAATATACCAATGATCAATATAGATGTTAGTACGGTAGTATACTGTCGTTGTTGCCTTTGTGCTGTATTGGTAGGAGATCTAGTCATTTTTTATTGTGTGGAGGAAGAGGAGGAGGAGGTATAAAAATAAATTAATATTTATATAGCGATACCCCCGCGCGGCGCGCCTTAACCAACACTAATCTAATAAGTTCTATATTGAACCTATCCTATACCCTCTTTCATCTCAAGCAACCAACTAATGCTAATCGACGCGAGAGAGAGAGGTATTTTAATTATTAATGCCTATATTTTGTATCATTTGTATCGGTATTATCGTCACTTTATATGGATACGATACGAATAAAACATAAAAATGACGACCGCAAGTATTGCAGATTGCAGACGGGGCGTTGTTCAATTCAATATCGTACTATCATCGAATATATTGCTATATCGCATTGCTAAGTATTTCTACTGCTACTGTGATCCTTTTATCGTTGTCCTTTGATCAACCCGTCTGGAGTGTTCACACATCAACAATTTTTCCCAGCAAACTTTGGCGTCTTCTTCTCATCTCCCACTGCAAAATCGAATTATCATATCCAATATGGCACAAACAATTAATAACAACTGCGGTAGTAGAAGGAGGCTATTATCACTAATACTAGCCTTAATATTCATATCAATAATATCAACTATATTACTAAGTTCTAAAATGCTAAGGAATATTATGATAATGACAACAGACAACAGTTATCACAGTAGCAGCAATACACCTATTACTAAAACATCTGCTGCTATATGTGCTATACAAAAGCAGGGATTAAAATATGTAGACGAGTGGGTTGATTATCACTTTGGGATTGGTTTTACGACGATATATCTTTACGACAACTCAGAAGATTTTGAACTCAAAGATTGGCATTCAAAACGATTCCTACAACAACCTACTACCAGTACTAATAGAGTACATCCGCCTGTCCAAATAATTCATTGGCCGGGTACACATGCTGGTGGACAGCAGCTCCCAGCATATTCCAATTGCACCAAAGAGATACAAAAACACAATAATACACATGATTGGATAGCATTCATTGACTTGGATGAGTTCTTTGTTATAAAAGATACAAATAAATATCCCCTAATTACAAATGTCCTTGATACAGTATCATCCAATGCAGGTGGATTGGCGGTTAATTGGCAATTCTTTGACTTTAATAATCAAACAAAATATGAAGCAAGGCCATTAACAATGCGTTTCACAAGACGGAAACAAAATAACCCAACTAATATACATGTTAAAATGATTGCAAGGAGTGAAACAATAAAAGATGTATGGCCAACTCCACATGAAGCTCGATATAAGAACAAAACGATATTCTCTGTACGAAATAAAGAGTATAAAACTGTTGATACTAATGGAGATACTGTCAAGGGTCCGTTCAATCATAAAGTACCAACAGATGTACTAGTATTACATCACTATGGAAGTAAGTCTGTCGAAGAGTTCCGATCAAGATGTGCTCGCGGGAGGGCAACTGTACAGGGAGGTCAGTATGATAAGAAGGCATACCTTGCATGTCAGTCGGAGGAAGAGGTTTTAGATGAATGGCGAAGTAAAGAGGATGGAACAGAAATCTTTGATGATCATGCGTGGACATTATTGAAAGAGAGAGTCCCTGCCTACAACATATTTGAGACACAGTATCAATATTTATGGCCTTTCCTCTCCGACGAATCGGATTCACCAAAGAAGTATATCAATACAATATCAACAGTTTAGAGATATCTTGTGAAAGATACAGGAAGGTATTGATTCAATGACAAATCCAACCGCCGCTCTTTCTGTCATACTCATAACTACAATCTGCACGGCTTGATATTGACTCATCATGATCAATCTCTTCTGTATTACCTTCATTAATGCTGATAGGATTAGGTAGCCATCCCATCTCGTAAACTTGCTGCAATGAATCTTCTCTAACATATTCTCTCACCTCTCCCCCCTCAACTACCGAGCTTGAGCTTTTATTCTCTTTTGCCTTATCACTCTTTACAATAGAAGTATTGTTTTGAGACAGTA
>Ga0214477_101248_pt1 | contig 13102 bp, 12 predicted proteins | sample M1_20Mar14CPVII9_FD_165058 | JGI IMG/M metagenome (GOLD analysis project Ga0214477, IMG submission 165058) | Marine eukaryotic communities from Monterey Bay, California, United States - M1_20Mar14CPVII9sort6BwellC16 | ecosystem: Environmental > Aquatic > Marine > Unclassified | place: USA...
CTTTTAATAGGCCGATTCAATACAAACCATCTTACATACATCTTCCTAATACATTATAGAAGAGATCTGATTGATATAATAATGTAATATGACCATTATTGATGGAGATATGCTAGGATTAGTGTTTTACATTGAAAGGTTTTTATTAACAATTTTCTTTCTAAATTACCTTTATAAGTCAAAATCATTTCAATTTTGCAGACCCTAAGAGTTGGTCCAGCAAGGCTTATGTTAATCGTTTGAAGAGCATGGTTGGGCATCGGTATCCTTTTGTCGTTCAACTCACACTCTCATAATTTTGCACAAGTGTGGTGTTGAATCTCCAATTACTCTCCGTGCTTACCATCATATTCTAACCCTCTTGCTGCTGCTCTTCTTCTTCATCATTGACAACATGTCAGAAGCAATCAATGGTTCCGTCGGATCAGTCCAATCTGTCTGGACTTCAGACGAGTTGATGCACGGCAAAGTTGGTTCAGCACCAAGTTCGCCAACAACTGAAAATGGTAATGGCAGTCCAAATAAGCATAAACATTCTAGATTCTCAATGCGTAAAATGGGACATGGTAAAAAGCCACCAGCCGATCCTATGGATTGGGGTATGCCAGGTCATTTAACTGAGGATGAGGTTGCTATTTTTGTAAGTTTAAAATGTTTGTCTGTTTGTTTGGTATGTTTTATGTTTGTTTGGTATGTTTAATGTTTGTTTGGTTGTTTTGAGTTGATGGGGCGTAGTGTTGCAAAGGTTAAGCTTTGGCATATTTGTGGTATTAGTTATCAGTGAACTATATAGACAGCAGCAGAGAGTTAGCATTTTAGACACATGATATGCACATGTAATTGTAAAAGTCATCGGACAGTCATTGGTGTTTATGTTGCAAATTGTACCCTTGTTTTGATATATTACCATATATTAATACAATACTAACCCAACAAATAACTTCTCCTTCAAACGACAACATATAGATGAAATTCCGTGACGAGGTAGAAAAACGAGGAGGTGAATTCAAAAACACAGTCTACTCCTTTGGTGCTATTGAGGGTGAGGCATATTGTCTAACACGTTGGTTACGTGCACGAAAATTTAAATATGATGATGTAATTGCAATGATTGAGGAGGCAACTGAAGTTCGTGCCGATGCACGTAACCATGATTTCTATCCCGATCCAGTACAGGCATTGGGATGTGAACCGAGTGTATTCATGGCACAATATCCCCAGTTATATCATGGGCATGCCAAGAATGGTTGTCCTGTCTTTATTTCCAAGCCGGGTGTGTTAAATTGTGATGGTATGGAATGTATTACTACATTGGATGGCATTTTAAAGTTTCATTGGCATGTAATGATGGTGAGTTAGTTTCATATATGATATGTTTTATTTCCTCGTCAATGTTATTAATTACTAATACATTATACATTTTTTGTATATCAGCATGATTACAAGATGCGATTGTTAAAGCATAAGGAGGCTCATCCTGACTTTAGCAACTTTCAATGTGTTGTTGTTATTGATCTTGATCATTTAAGTACAAGTCAGCTCTCTCAGCGTGCATTGAATATTGTTAAGACACAGACGGCAATTGATTCGGTATGCTTTCCTGAAACTATGAACAAAACATTGGTTATTAATGCTCCTCGATTCTTCTCCTTGACTTGGAATATTATCAAGGGATGGATTGATCCACGTACGGCTGGGAAGATTGAGTTGATTTCGAGTAGAAAGAGTTGGGAATCACGTCTTCGAGAGCTTGTTGATGAAGATCTCTTACCATCTGACTACGGTGGGAAAGGAATGGCAACAACAGAAACACTTGCGAAGGAGGCTCCGGAGGGTGTATTAAAGCAACATCATGAGTTAGTGCATGTACGATCTAGTGGACACTCAACTGTTGATGTACCACAAGGTGGTGAAATGGAGGTGAAGGTGTTTACACGAGCAGCGACAGAAGTTAGTATTTCGATTGTTGAGGAAAACAATAAGTCAAATGTACTTGCTGCTGGAGTTGCTGTAAAGCATACTGGAGGACAAGGAGAGAATGATAAACCCACATCAGTACAAATTACAACAGAACGTATCAAGGGTCCAATTAAAGCGAGAATTAAGATTGATTCCTCAGGTGGTAGATTCTCTACAGCAGGAAATTATATGGTAGCGTGCAATATTTATTGATATCTCAATGTCTCATGTTGGTGAAAGAGAGGTAGATTTGATGTAGATAATGTCATCAATTATAGAGTCAAAGGAATGTAACAGAATGTAGGTAATATGTAGTGTAGTTACCAAGGTCAGCTTTAATCAATATACAAAGGGAGGGATCTCTGTGGACCAATGTAACCGTGTTGCAACCGCTTCCTTGTAGGCCTTCTGAAGCTGCTCTGTTACTACTCCTCGAGTAGCGTTATCACCAATTTGTCTCCCATCGATGTTGATAACTGGTGTAAGTTCGCCCATTGTTCCTGTTGTGAAGACCTCTGATGCACAGTAAAACTCGCTCAGGGAAACTCGCTTAACTTCTGTCTTTATACCTAACTCTTTTGCAAGAATTAGGACTGTGTCTCTAGTAATACCTGGCAGACAATGGTCCCCTGTAGGAGTCACTAACACTGGGAAATATTTACCATCTACTTCACCTCGGTCACGTCGAACTAGAAATAGGTTGGTTGCATTTGTTTCAGCAACAAACCCTTCAACGTCAAGCATTATACTATCGGCAGCACCGGCGAGATTACTTTGAATCTTTGGTAGTATGTTTTGAATCATATTGTTGTGATGTACCTTGTTATCTAGTGTGGATGGTGGACTGCGCCTACACGTCCCTGCAGTAATTAGTTTGACACCCTTTGAATTGTCGTATGTGGTTGCTCCTTCAGTAGGTTTAAACTCCGGCAGTATGATGAGTGTGGTTCCATAAACACTTGAAGAGACAAGATGAGTGAGATATACAATGCATATTAGATACATTCTGTCATAAGAGCAGTATGAACTTACTTGAAGAGAGGATTCATAGACGATGTACACTTCTCACCCCTTGTTAGTGTTAAACGCATATGCGCGCCATCTCTCATACCATTTGCTCCGAGTACACGAAAGATTGCATCAACGACTTCCTCACGATTGTGTACATTCTCGAACCCTAACGCTTTAGCTGATCTGAAGAGGCGGTCTAAATGATGATCCAAATGGAATATCCTACCGTTGTATACACGAAGACCCTCCCAACAAGCATCCCCGCCTTGAACTGAACTATCGAAAGGACTAATTGACGCCATGTCACGAGGTATGATTCTGCCTTTTGATGGAGTGCCCACATACACCAATACATGTTCATTGCGAGGATCTTCGAAGAGTTTACCTGTTGGTGGCGTTGTGATATTGCGTTGTTTATGAGCCGCAGTGAGAGTTGATAGAAAATTGTATGCTGGTATCGCCATTCGTATAGTTGGGAGAATATCTTGAGAAATGGTGCGGTATTGTTTTTGTGTACGTCCATTCGAAAGGTTCCATCCTGAGCTCTTCCACACGTCATGATACCACCACTTTGCCCACGGACCGTCACATTTGTGTTCTCCTGCCTCCCAGGTTAACATTTGCTCACTATAATCAATACCCACAGCAACACAGAGTTCTTGCAGTACTTTGCTAGGACATGCAGCTAAATCATCCGAGTCAATAACAATTGCCCGATTCTCTGTTACTTTTGAATACACCTCGAGTAGTTGATTGACACCAACTTCATCAGGGTGTAAGTTGTTGTTGTGAACATCGCCAGACTTTGCTACCCATGATCCGACGCATGAAACTGGATCTCTAATCAAGATAACATGGTAGTGTTGAATTTTAATATTACTTTCCGATATCAGCTTTAGACATTTATCTTTCCATTGATTTGCTTCACTGTTGGTATCTCCTGCTTCCCAATTAGTATTGAAGTTGAATAGATGAGCAAACTTTGCCATTTGCTTGAGAAATATACATCCCTCATGCTCTTTTCCCTTATCAATAAGAGATTTGATTGCATGGTATAACCGTTCATTCAAACATTGTTTTTCTCTCTCCCATCTCCAGCTATCAGTATGTCCATCGGAAGCTTCACCTTTTAGAAATGAATCAGCACTGTAATAAGAAAGATGTGATATATAAGATACAAGATCATGATATAAAGTATATCTATCAGTATAAATAACACTTACTATGGACGTGATATACCAATACTTGATTCACCATCATTAATCTTTTCTTCCAACCACCGTCTATAAAGAGGTTCATCTAATGCTATTGTAAAGCTGCCCCGTGCCTCAAATGAATAAAGCAATGCAGTACTCCTCGACCGTGGTGCCGACCAGCAGTGGATTATTTTCATCTTGTTACTATCAATGATAGATATAATATGGCTTATCTCCAACTCTATATTTGTAACGTTACCTTAGTTATATATCTATTATAATTCTCTTATCCAACAAATTGTACAATACTCTATTATATATCAGGCAGATTTATTAATAGCTTGATACAATAACTCTCTTTATGTCTTAGTAGGATACCAAATCTTTTTTCAGGTGATCATACAATCTTTGTATCGTATCTATCGTTAGTTCTCTTCTTGATATGCATTCTATATCACGTCAACGCCTACTCTCTCAGCGAGTTCAATTGCAGCGGTGCTTTTGCAGTGCATCATCTTCATCGTCACCCCCTATCGACAATAGAAGAAAGGATAATAGTAGCATTGAAAAAAGCGAACATATCATTATTTTGGGCTGTGGTATAGCTGGTTTATCAACAGCACGATATCTTCTACAATATAGTAATAATAGTAAGGTTACTTTGATAGATAGAGCGTCGGATATATTGCCAACAAATAAACTTTCGCAACCATATACATCATATGAAGAACAAATTTGTGATCAGCTTATGCACAACTGTATCCCATCAAGACGTAATGGGAATGTACTGTGCCCATCACTAACAGTACCTTGGACAGCACGACCATTACTTAAGGAAATCGTGTTGCCAAGGTTAAAGTCTATGTTAGGTTTTGTTGATAGGGGAGATTCTACTCAGCCTCCGCCTGCAATTGCTTTTGATTGGTATAATCTAATAATGGATAAGAATATGTGGTCGTTCGGTTTTCATTTCATTTGTCAAAAGTTTCTTCTTGGTCGCGCTGAACATGAATCCAACAAGAGTATATTAGAATATAATATGCAATGTCTTGATGATCCTTCAGATGAGATTATAAAGAGTATTGAATATGGCAGATTTGCAACAGGTACAAGACTACTAGATGGAACTATCAAAGAAGGTGATTCCTCTGGAGACATTGGATTATTCTGTAGAGGTTTATTGCACAATCTACTTGAACAGTATGATGATAGACTTACTGTGATACAAAATGAAGAAGTTTCAAAACTTCTACTCCATGAAGGAGAATTGATAGGTGTAGATACCACCACAATGGTCAATCGAAACGATGATGAAAGAATGACACGAACAGCCGATAAGATTGTGGTTGCATTGGGATCAAATTCTACATCACTGTGCAAAGATGTTGGAGTACCATGTCCGATCTTTCCTGTCAAAGGACATCTTGTGACTATTTCATCATCTGTTGACTCGAAATACAACATAACTTTAGATGGTGGAGTTGGATATGCTGCACCCATGCATCACATTTCTTCAGAGGGAAGACGTTTATATAGGCTGTCAGGATTCGTTGATTTCATCAAAGGAGCAGAAACAGATCACAATCGTGTCGAACAGCTGATACAAGCGGCCAAAAAGTATCTTCCCGATGCAGAACTCATCGACAGCTCCGCTTGCCATAGGCCAATATCGGCAGATGATAGACCATTAATCGGGCAAACCCTTCAATATCCAAACTTATATCTTTGCACTGGCTTTGGTAGCCGTGGTTGGAGTATAGGTCTCGCCAGTGGAAAGCTTCTAGCAACTCAAATGTTAGGTTTAACCTGTGGTGAAGTTAGTCCTGAGGCATACTTGCCTACTAGATTCAACTTAGGGAGTTATAGATGATACGGAATAATGACTATCTACAACAACAGTAACTAATGAGAAATTTCATAAATACGCTCTACTTTATTGTGTGACTATATAGTCTCTTCTACCATCCATACTTCTTCTTAGCATCGGCACGACTAGCATTATTACCACTACCAGACCCGACACCAAATCGAGCCAATTCAGCTTCACTTGCACGATGAGCCTCTAAACTTATAGCACTTGCCATTAATTGATTAATCTGATGCTTTGAACGGTGCTTCCCGGTAACTCCAAGTCCTTTGACATCAGCGCCTTCCTTGGGATCGTACATAGCTATATTACTTATAGATCCACCACCACCACCACCTTGTGCCGCGCCACGATATCTTGCAGCTTTAGCCGCAATAACAGCTGCCTCTGCTGTTGGCGCATGCTCACTAGGTGAAGGTTGATGCATTTCTATTGCATTTGTGGATGCAAATGCCTGTCCTGAACGTAAGGCACGTTCTTCTTCTCTTTTTTGCTTTCTTGATTTGGGAGCATTGATGTTATTATTGCTGTTGCTGCTATTGTTATAATTGTTGTTATTATAGGATGATGTCACTTCCTGTGATTCATAATTCATCTGAGGTTGAGCATCATTAACGGGATATTCTGGCATTTGTGCATATTGTTGTGGTATGCTCCTTTTAAAAGAAGTGGGTGCCTGTTGTTGAACAACTGGTGCTGAAGCAGCAGCGGACATTCGTGATGTAAATGTTGGTTTGGTAGATAATCGTTCTATAACACTCTCTTTATTATTTGATTCTACCTGTTGCTGCGGTTGCGGCGGTACCTTTGCAGATGGATTCTTTACAGCGTGAATATCCACTACATCATCATCACCAATACTTTTCTTCTTCTTGGTTGTGGTAGTAGTTGATGTATAACTCATGAATGCCATACCTAATTTCCCATCACTATTATTACTTTTTGTACTTTTGTTAGATGTTGGTTTTGTTGTCTTCTTATCTGCTGCAACATGCATAGGAGTTGATCGTAACTCACTAAGTAATGAATTCAACTCTTTTCTATCCCCAGTTACATTATTTGAAATACTACTCTTCTTCTTAGCATCAATGTTATTTATAGTAGCATCTCTCTTACGTTTCTTAGATTGACTAGATTGAGTGCCCTCAAATGAAGACGTAGATGAATCATCCTCCTCCGGTGGACGCGTTAATTTAGCAAATATCTCAGGTGGTAAGACTGCTCCCAATGATAGTAGTCTTTTACCACCCTTCTTCTTTATTACCTTTTGTTGTTTGGAAGGTATCGATTTTGGTTTTGTAGTTATTGTTGTTGTTGTTGTTGATGTTATATCTTTGACCTTTGCTATTACCGATGAAGATGATGCCGCCGACGAATCGTCATCATCACTGCTACTACTACCATACCCTTTTAAAAGATCCATATCTATAATATATAATAACAATGTAATAGATCTCTTAATATCTCTTCCTCAACATAAGTATATAGATAGGTACGATAAATTATAAATAAGTCGCTTTCATGTATTATGAAAATTAGTAAAACTCTTTTTTAAGACAACAAAAGTTTGCCTGCTGTTTTGCAACTCAAAAACAGATGCTCATCGCGTCGTGCTTCCTCGCAAATACAATCATAAAACATCAACCATCAACATCCATCAACGCCAATTAATACCAACCAACAAACAATCATCATGAAGCTCTTCTTAATCACCGCCCTATTATCATCAGCTACCGCCTTTACACCAGCCGCCGTTCCAGTTGCTGGACGTCGTCAATCTATGGCTCTCTTCGGATCTGTAGATTCCTCAGAAGCTGTGAAGGCCGCGCTGGCTGCAACTAAAGAGTTTGGTCCTACCAGTAAAGAGGCTGCTCTAGCATGGGATATTGTTGAAGAACTGGATGCTAGTGATAACAGGTGTGTGTTTATATATGTTCTATGATGTTGATGATGTGATATGTATCTTGTTACGATATGCATACATATCTTATTTCTTACATACAGTGAAGTTCAACTCAATTGCTAACCCACATCTCGATTATTTCTTTCATGCTTATTTATGTGGAATAATAATGATACGATCTATACTTTTAAACTTATCACATCAATACCAAACAATTGACAAATGCGAAACAACGAATATCAGTGCGGCATACAAGCCACCCGTAGAGGATGCTGAATATGAACAGAAAGTTAAGGCTTTGTCCCAAATGCTTACTGTAAGTTTTGTTTGATGTATTAATCTCCTCTATTGTGTAAATATTGTACATAATGTTTCTCATGAGGCACTTTGCCTTGTGTCGACATCTTTTTATTTATACCAAATTCCATTATATGTATACACAAACAAAATTGTAGAAAACAAAAGACGAACTCGCTCAGGTGAAAGAACTAGCTGATAGTCTCAAGGGTGTAAAGCTTAGTTCACCCTCTGGAGGAGGTGGTGCAAACTCTGACGCATTAAAGAGTGCACTTAAGGCTGCGCGTGAAGCCGAGGCAGGTTCAAAGGAGGCTGCACTCGCTTGGGAAACTGTTGAGGAAATTGCCGCAGCTGGAGGAGATTCAGAAGCTACCCGTGCTACTCTAGATGAGGAATGTTTAATTGAGTTGATTGACGGATGTGAGGCTCTTGAGAAGTTTAAGGCTGCTTTGGATGAGCAAACTGTATAATTAGACTAACTAAATTTTGGGGGAGAAGAAGACAACGAAGAGACTATAGGCTAAAGATGCAAATATGGGGTATAAGGTCATCTTAGTTAGGTATAGCTGTAATGTAATAAACTAGGAACTACTAAAGCTCAAAGGGGAAGTTGTGATATCTCCACTCCAGAAGAGGCTCAGCTCATTGCAATCAATACATGTAGAGGTCGCTGCTCGCTAGCTTTCTGCCTCTTAATGTCAGTGTATCGCCAAAACGCCACTCAGTTTAGTATGGATTACCTACTTGCATGAAGTTCGTGGGAGGGCGAATATAATGGCTTCCCTCCTTGTATGTTGTCTATGACGATATAAGCACAATGAAACAATAAAAGGGAAATTTTTGGAAATGTCTACTATGTTCTCCTTTTGGTATCACCTTTCTTGATATTGTAGTTAGTAGTTGCCATTGTTGAAAATGAGAGTTGGTAATAGTAATGATAGAAGTACTTATAGAGTTGATTATGATCATCTTCATGAAGATGTTGCCGATGATGATACAGCAGTCCAATCAATAGTAAAATCGATTATAGATCGTCGGCGACGTCGTATCATAGTTACCGATGTAGAGAATGGAGTTAATAGTAGTAGTAGAAGAGCGAGACACAGCAAGCATAAAAGTATGAAAGTAAAACCAAGCAGATATAGAATACATCTCTTGATTATATTGACTACTGTTATTGCTTTGATATCAACCTGGTTAGTGAACCGTATTATGAATAATATGTTGATTGATGATGATGATGCGGATAATATAGAGAATTTAGATATATATGATTATGATGATGGTGTCATAAGATTAGATAAATATCCAACATATCATGAATCGGATTATTTGCATAGTGATACTGAGGAAATTGATGACTTGCAACAGCTTAATACAAATCTATCAATTCAAGATACACGGATTGAAATGACAGAAAGATTTGTCGGCTTTAGACAACGTCTTTTATCATTGTATAAGGAGAATGTTCCTGCTAATTCAAATTATACACAAGAAGTAAAGATTCACCCTTTATACAATCCACAATCACCTCAATACTTGGCGCTGGATTGGATTTCAAATATTGACCAATTGAGACTGAGAAATGATGATCCTAGAATTATACAAAGGTGTGGCAACTTGTGCTTATGTACTTTTTTATAACCATCCATATATCACTAATCTCATAATCCTACTCCTTGTCCTACCAAAAGATATGTACTTGCTGTATTGTACTACTCGACAGGTGGGCCATTGGTATCTTTGGACACAGACTTATCCTTGCAACTAACAGGACCATGGAGGTAAGCATTTATCTGTCTTCTGTCTATAACTTTTACCACTCCTCAAGCTAAAGTCAACTTTTCTCTTGTAAATAGAAATCCAACAAACTTTCTTTCTCCTTCAGACGTCTGTGAATGGAAGAGTCTAATAACAGACAATCAAGGAAGGGGTGGAGGAGTACGGAGATGTAATACCAAAGGAGATGTCAACGAAATAATACTGTATAATGAGCTGACGGGGACAATACCTTCAGGTAAGTATAAGTCATTTATTCAAAGTATCATATGGATATTGATTGCAATTGCTTGGCTTTTACGTCTCATTTCTAAAAAATATTACTTCTCTTCCTTATCAGAGCTTGGTAGACTCTCAAAACTTCACACTCTGTAGTAAGTCAAACACTGTAATATTACGTTACCTTTGTCATTTTCTCACATATCATTAGTCTGGGAAGAAACAAACTGACTGGGACGATACCAACTGAAATTGGACTTGCGGCAAGGTTATCAAGCCTGTCTCTGCAACATAACAATCTCAGTGGGACGATACCTGAAAAATATCTAAAGAAGCTACAACTCAAAGCACTACAGCTTGAGGGAAATGAGAAGCTACATGGAAAGATCGATCGAGATTCCTTATTATGCCAAATGAGAAAAGAATGTAAGCTGTATACTCATATTCGTTAATGCTTCTTGTTTAGAAAATTCTCTTACCTTAATTCGCTTTTTTTGAAGATGAAGGGCCTCCTCCAGATGATGGAGAGAAGTACACAGGCCCTAAGTTATTACGTATATTCACGGCAACGTGTGTTCCAGATCACTCTTCATTTGGAGGGTCAAATCATATGCTTGAATGTGCATGCTGGAACGTCCGCGTTTGTGTTGTTGTTTTGTCCTATGTTATTGTGTGTTCAATATTTCAATGTGAAGTCTTGGCGACTTGGATATTCTTCTTACCTTTAATCTGCTTGTTTGATTGCTCGTATAACCTTATGCACTAACATATGTTACAACCGTTTCTCTTTCGTCTTCGTTAATCGTTACAACGCGCATATTCCAGTTCTGAATGTTTTGGTCGCACACCTGTTGATTTAATTTATGGCTGATGAAGTCTCATCATGCCAATATACAGTTGTTTTGCACCAATATCTACATAGAAGAAAGGGCTTCTCTAGTAATAGTACTACAAAGAAACCCGTACATGCATATAGTCTTAGCAACGTACGAGAGAGAGGGCTTGTCTTTTCTTGTCTGAGAGTCATCAAGATTACAAATGACTTTTAGGGCTTGTAAAAGATGTGACATACAAATGACCGTTTAGTTGTGCCCCCCTGCCTCTTCGTCCTGTACTATTATAGAATATATACCATCGACATCTATTGTGTTGGAAGACACTCTCTATCACCATATTACTATTTACAAGTATAATATTTGCATCATGCAGCAATCTATAAAGTCTAATATGAAATGGAGGACGACATCTCTCTTTCTAAATATCTTGACGATGATGATGGTAAGTTTTACTGATGTGTGTGAGAATATCTTTCCAAAAGTCATGTTGGGTTTTGTAATAATTGCAATCACAATATGCAGTACAATGGCATTGTCGATCGCCGAGATGCATTTCTATTGCATGGGTATATTAAGAGATTTGTCAAAATACAACATAAAAGTCATTTAGAAAGAGGAGGATCCTGGGGAGATGTGTATATTTGTATGTCTGTTATGCTTCTACTATATTGATACATACTTCTCCGATGTATCACCATGCTATTGCGCAAGCACTCCTCACATCTTATTTCATCCTCTTTCACCCCGTAATTCGCAACACAGGCAACAATTTCACAAGCACAAGATATCATCCATCAACAATATAGATATAGTAGTCATCAAGTTTTAGATCCTACTGATAGTACTACTGATACAACAAACATATCATTATTGGAGGACGAAAATAATGATGTGGATGAGGGCGAGTATTTGTCGTCATCTATTCATGAATCATTGACGGAGGTAGAGGATCATACTGATTATATTTTTAACAATGTCGTCGAAGAGGAAACCCACAGTAACTTCCACAACGGTATGCCTCCATTACCACAACATGAACTACGTCTATCCGAATCCAACAAGTACTGCAATGTCCAAGTGTTTGATATAATAGCAGGATCAACTTCTATTACAATATATGGTATAGATTTGTACATCAATATGGCTACTATTCATGATATTGAATATACTGCTTCTATTGAAATATATACAAAGTTAGGGTCATATCAAGGATCAGGAGAGAATAGGAATGACTGGACATTAATCAAAAGCAGCAGTGATGTTACAGTATTGAATAGTGATGGGAAGATATACATTGAATTCCAGAATCTGATTACTGTTGCACCAGGTGATCAGCGTGCATTCTACATAGCTTGTGCTGCCAATAACAAATGTCTACAACATTATCATGGTAATCAAACACCACAACAATCCTATTTATGGGATGATCCAATATCCTCATCACCAACGCAATTTGAAAGAGCGCTGAGATATTATCCATCAAATAAGTCGGATGTAAAAGAATATAAAACATCACCAGGGGCGTTGGAAAATGAGACAGAAATATCAATATCACAGAAGATGAATGTCAGCAGAAGAATTCAAGAAATGACGGTAAGAAAAACAAAAAGGATGGTTATCATGCAAAATATATTAACTTGAAACTTAAGTAATCTTATACTCATATTGCATCTTCCCTTCCTCTCTCTCTTCCTCTCTCCCTATCTCATTTCTCATATCTTTTGGCATCACTTCAACTTTTAATAGCCAACAAAGGCGCCAAGCTCAAGTCCAACGACAACAAGCCCTACCACTTCACCGTCGCTAAAGCCATCAACGTCAACAGTCCCATCGAGTAGCGGGCAGCCGTCATCTCAATCTTCATCCAACCCATCACAGAGCTTGTTCTGTGGGAAAACGAAATCTCGGCCCACTGAGGGAAGAGAAAAACGCCAACGCCTGGCAGTAAAAGTATGGTGGAGGGACTTACAATCATGCTGGGAGTGTCCAAGGCCTTGTTATACACCTAACCAATGCTAAACAACCACTATTGTAG
>Ga0214477_101249_pt1 | contig 13098 bp, 6 predicted proteins | sample M1_20Mar14CPVII9_FD_165058 | JGI IMG/M metagenome (GOLD analysis project Ga0214477, IMG submission 165058) | Marine eukaryotic communities from Monterey Bay, California, United States - M1_20Mar14CPVII9sort6BwellC16 | ecosystem: Environmental > Aquatic > Marine > Unclassified | place: USA...
ATTACTTGATTCGGTTGCAAATAGCAGACCCCACCGAAGGAAGGGATCACAACTTGGTGGATACCATTTGTTGGATTTACTGATTGAAGTACACCGCTACCAAATGTAGTCATTACTGGGTAGCCCTCAATACAATTAGATGCTAGTCGATAGCTCATGGAATCTTCTCGCAAATAGGCAGTTCCAAAACTTTTCCCAGATTTCAGCAATAATGATACCATATAGAAACCATCCGATTCTCGGAATGATAATACAGTACCATCTCCAAAGCTTGTTTTAACTGCAGCTCCGTCTTTGTAATACCTCTCGAATAACTTGGTGCTAATTCTGCTTGGTGTTTGAATCTCTTTTGGAACAGCACGCAATCCCTGGATCTTCTCTGCTGTACCAGAGACTAAGCTTCCTAATACAGAAAATAAACTACTGACTTTATGATGGCCAGGAGTAGACACTGTTGCTTTGTTTCTCCATTTCTCTGCGTTTTGGACTGTACAGTACAGCGTAGGGTGACTACCGTCTCGAAGAACCCAGGATGAAATACTAATAGCAATCGTTTTGGATTCAGACATATCTTTAGTAGGAGTTATTGTTTGTACTTTTGTGGGTGATGGCGTAGGGGTAGTATACATTTGATTCTCCTTTGGAGGCAACGGACGAATGACCGTGCCTTCGCCGTATGGACTGTAAATTGGTGTACCAATCACGTTAGGAAAATGCTCATTTGCCTTCTTGCTTCGTGAGGGTGATGCCTGTGCAGTACTAAATTGCCTCAAGATCGACCCGAGGAAACCAGCCCCCTCTCGTTTAACAATGGACTCTTGAAGATATGCTCTTGCAGACCACTGTCCAGTCATATCTACAACAACGATTCGTGTTTCGTGACGATGTTCAAACACTTTACCTGGACCGAACGGTGTTGTGACTTTCTCTCCTTTGGTGTACTTTGTTTTTGTCTTATCAACAAGTGTTTCTACCGTCTCCTTCACACTACCTGTAGCCCAAGAAAAGGCCTTCTTATCAGTTGATAGTTTGGGAAGTGATGGTGGTGTATACTGAGTAATGTCCCGGCTCTGTATCTTTGCAAAAATCTTCCCCTGATGAAATGGATTCTTCTTCTTCTGTGTACTATCTTTCATGATAACATCCTCGGTAGTTGTTGTTTCATCCACTGTTGGCACTGGGGATACAACTGACTTGCGATCAAAGACATCAGCATCAAAAATGAACTCGTGCTTTAGTGGCGATTCAGGTGTAGGTGATAAACGTTCTAGACGATCTTCACCTGATCCTGCTGGTGTATCCATTTGTTCCAGCGAGCCACTACCGCGTAGTGAAGGCTTGGAAGACTTTTTTGAAGCATCAAATGATGTTGCAGGGGACATGTAGTTTGATTCATCCTCTTCCACTACTGTCTGAAGCGGCGTGAGCGGTGTTGGATGATTACGGTCTGTAATTTTCGAGCTTAATGCAGACCGTAATGTCCCCCGTGCATCGGCAGATTCTTTCTTTGTAATCTCCTCTTCTTCGTACTCTTTCACTTGCTGATCAAGAGGTCTAAGGTCCAACTCTACTTCATACAAATCCCATATTGGATCGAATGATTTGATCATTCCAATACCATATATAGTTCGAACTTTCTCGCCTTCTTCCCAATGTTGAGGGGCTTCGATGAGAGGAACCTTCTCCTCGCCCTGTCTTTCTAGTAATTTGTTGCATTTCCACAGCGATTGATTCAGTTCATGTCTTCTATCTCGTTTTTGTGATTCCGATGCCCAATCTTTAATATTGCCAAAATCACAAATACTATCCTGACAAATTCTTAGCAGACCACTCATCCGTATAAATGGAGGTCTATGCGTAGCTGCAAAGAGTGCAGCATCAGGGTATACAGTAAAAAAGCACGTTCTAGCAAGTAGTCCTTTCTTTCTCCATCGTTCGGCATCAAAACCATATGTCTTTTGTATATCCTGCACACAATGCACAAACAAACCATCTAAAAGTCTGGGAAATGCATCAAATATCAGTTCTCCAGCTCGTACGTCACCTTGACCGTTATCACATACGAATACATGTCTAAATTCTGGATATATCGATACAAAGCGCTTGAAATTGTCAAACTTTTTGAGTGCCAATGGTCCGAAGTCACCAGTCATCATGAATTCTCGACCAGATGTCAAGTCTCCAGCAAGTAGTGAGGGCATGGTATGTAATCCACCCCGCCCATCTACTCCCTCTCTATTACGAAGTTTTTGGAATTTGGCAAAGTTGTGCTTTTCGCTCATATCCTTATACAGATGAGGCCTGGCTGAGAGGAATACAAGATTACCAGTGTTGGTCCTCATTTCGTCGGGCCCATAAATACCAAGGTCAAGTTCACGGTAAAGTCCAATAACACCAGGATATACCACTTTTTTATTGTATCTCTTATCCATGCCCGCTGGGTAAGACCCTCCACTTGATGTTAATGTGTCATCGACATCCGACAGTACTTTCCTCCAACCTTTTTGCATCCTCAGTCTTGCCTTTCTAGTTCCCATATCCATGTGAGCCTGTTGTACTGCTGCCTCCTTCTTGAAATGCATTAATATATCTTGACGAACAGTCTCTGATCGTATATCATCGTATATCAATTTATTCATACAGAAATAGTCTCCCCAAGAATCGGTCTTTGTTTTTAGATCAGACAGTTCATCTTGATGTGTTGATAGAATAATATTACGGACCCAATGTTCGGCACGGGGGTTAGCCGGTAATTTCATAAGTTGTAATGCCTTTAATAGAAGTGCACGTGAATCTATTGTAAGTACCGACACTCTATCAACTGCTAGCAATTCAATCAACTCCGTTCTATGCTGGCCCCGAAAGTTTCTATGATCCTTAATTTTGTAAAAGACTAATGCCAATTTGACATTTGATATTAACCAATTCAATGTAGAAGGTTGTGCGTCTTCAAATACTGATATTATCTCCCTTTCATTCTTCAGTATAAACTTTGTATTGATAAAATTGTTTATAGTTGAAGGGACCAAGAGCTGATCAATATTGTTCATTGCCAAACTAATTCGCTCCAATTGATCCTCTACCGATTTACCCATGGCTAAATTAAGCTTAACAAGTGACTGAGCAGCTGATGCACCTCTTCGTAATCCTGCAACATGCCTACCCATTTCTTTCCGATGCATTATTCTATCCCACATATGTACTCCATATGCAATTGTAAAACTTAGGAAAGCAGCAAATCCTGGTCGAGTATCACCGAAACAAAATGGAGAATCCTTAACATATACACATGTTGCTGTTAATAATAATGCAAATATAGTCCAAAATCTATTCTCAAATTCTTGTGCATGATGCATACCACTTGTTTCATTAGCAATAAAGTAGTATAGTATGTACATGAGTGCAGCTAGACAAGAGCAGAATATTGGTGCAACGCTGAAGAGTGCAAGCATGAATAGGACGGTAGTCTGTTTGTAAATGCATTTGGGTTGGTGAGATATAATAATGCAAATGCTTATGTGCACTCATAACATAATTCATTGAACTAACCACTATCAAGCCCAGCAACATGAGCATAGCAGCAACCCGATCCATTTTCAAGTTGCTTATCTATATAGTTTGCAAATGTAGATCTATGCACGTGTAATATGATAAAGGGAAAGTAATAAGGTTTAGCAGAACCATCAACATAAAACTGCAAAGCAAAAAATTAAATGCTCAAGAGACATAAGATATGCACAGCACCACATAAGACATAAACGTACCAACTAAAATCAATAACCACCATCATACTACTACGACTTATACACCCTATCTAGCAACTAAGACCACCAACTAACTCCTCTACTTGCGTGCCTAAATACCTATAGGTTGCTGCACAGCCAGAGAGATTCACAATTCACATATGTACACGCGAATTTACTTTTGCCCTCGGGCATTTTACTGCCCTTTGACCTTAGGTACTACCATTACCGATTTGTATGTGCGTACTGATGCAATCTAAGCATAGTAAGAGTTGATAAGGGAAAGGATAATGATATAATGTTTATCTCTACAGGGATACGGATATGGTTTATGGCATCGGCAGTTTCTTGTATCTTATTGCTATCGTTGATACTACAGACTGAATCACTATGTGTTCCTTCATTGACGACTATGCAACAGCAAAGTGGTAGTAGGAAACCATTATCAATAGTTATCCTGCCTGTACATAGAACCTACACGCCACATAGATATAATACACTTTCTGCTACAAAAACTTCGTCGTCTTCATCTATTAGTGAGAATGAGATATTACCAAGTATTACTGAAGTTGTAACAAAACCAAAAGTTATGCTCTCGACTGATGAGATTGATAAGTTTGAAGAAATAGATAAACATGCATTACTAATAAATCAAACAGAAGCTATACCATTGGGAGAATTAACACAAGATTATAAGCGTGATATGCTAACTGTTATGCGTCAACTCTCTTCCATGGGACGTCGTCAAGATGATATAATTAGTAAAAAACAAAGAAGATCAGATGCACAGGAAAGTATGCGTTAGTATTATTCTATCATGTGAAATCGTGTGTTCATATTATCATGTACTAACAATGTTGCAATCGTTTCTCTTTCATCGTTATAATCATGAAACGCTTATCTTCCAGATTGTTGAAAGATTGTTAGACAGATTATTGAACGAGTATCAATATTCTACAGAATTTACTGATAATGTACAAAGTAGTAGTAGACAAGCATATAATTTAGCAATCAAGGCGTGGGCGAACGCCAACGTTCAAGGCTCGGCCAAGAACGCTGAGCGTGTACTAAAGAGATTAAAGCTTACCAATATCAATAATAAGAATGTAAATGTAAAGGAGTTGGCGAAAGCTGATATATATAGTTTTGCATATTGTTATGCCGCATGGTATTTAGAGGCTACATTTGCAGCAAATGGAGGTGATGAGAAATCATCTAATATTGCCATGCGAAAAGCTGAGTCTGTATTGCAATCTATGAAACAAGTTCTCATGAAGAAGGATGATGAAGATAGTAAACATTCATCGCAGAATATGGTAGAAGATGTAAACTCATTGCTCGTTTTGTGGTCGAACACAAATGTCAAGTTACCAGGGTTGTCGCAACAGTTTCTTAGATTTATTGAAGCCGAGAGTAAGGGAACCACTGACAATTGGCTAAACACCCGTTCGTACAATCTTGTGATTAATGCATGGTCAAAAAGTGGAGCTGTCGCTAAGGCAGAGGCCTTGTTAAAAAGTATGGAAGAGAAGAGCAGTACGATATCACCCGACCTATTGACTTACAGTGGTGTCATATCCTCAATATCAAAAAGTAAACGAGAGAGTGATATCAAGAAAGCTGAACATATACTGCAACGAGTGTCAAAATCAAAGAATATACAACCGGATAATATAATTTACAACATGGTAATGAACATTTACAGCAAAAGAGGCCAAGGATCGGTTAAGAAGTGTGAGATGCTACTGAAGACAATGGAATCACTTGCTGCCCAGGGAAATGAAGAGGTTGCCCCTGATATCAGGACATATAATCTTCTACTTACGGCGTACTCTACTGAGTTTGGAGCCGTGGAAGCTGAGAAGATACTGCACAGGATTGAGAAACACAAGAGTATCAACCCCAATGTTATTACATACACCACATGTATGGATTCATACTCGAAGAAAGGCGATGCCCATAATGCACTTAGGATACTGTCTTTGATGGAAAAGGCGTTCAAGGGTGGCAATTTAGACTGCAAGCCCACAAGAAGGGCATATGTTTCTGCTCTCAACTCCTTGGCAAGTAGTGGAAGAGGTGATGCTGGAGCTCGAGGCGAGGCATTAGTTCAAACTATGGAAAGAATGGCAAATGATGGGTATCCTGAGCTCCTCCCCGATACAACGGTATATAATGTATTGATAAACTGCCACAAGAATTCAGCTGCTCGAGCAGAGAAAGTGCTTTACAGAATGGGTAAGCGAGATGTAGTGTCATATAGTTCAGTTATTAATATCCATTCCAAATCCAATGGAGGAATCAAAGCTGCCAAAAGAGCACAGGAGCTTCTTGATGAGATGCAACATGAACAAATTATACCGAATTCGTATACATATAATAGTGCTATCACAGCCTTTGCATCAAGTGGCAGCAGAGGGGCAGCCCAAAGAGCTGAAGGACTATTGAAGAGGATGGAAGATGCAGGAATTAAACCTAGTGCAAAAGTCTATACTTCGGTAATCACAGCATGGGGAAAGTCAAATAAGCCGGGATCCGCCTTGAGAGCAGAGGTTTTACTCAAGTTGATGTGGCAAATGTATAAGAGAGACGGGAACAAAGATATAAAACCAAACTTTGTAACATTTACTTCTGTGATAAGTGCTTGGTCTTCGTCTCGTGATAAACAAGCCGGTCAAAGGGCAGAAGCACTGCTTGATAATATGATTAAACTATACAAGAGAGGGGACTCGGAGTTGAAACCCAACGTTGTCACATTCACGTCGGTTATTCAAGCCTATGCTAGGGTAGGAGGAAGAGATGCTGCTGATGCCGCCAATGGCATCTTAAGGCAGATGAAAGCATTAGGGGTTGCTCCCAATCTTCAAACATATAATGTTCTCATTTCACTGTGGGGGAATAGTCAGCAAATTGGAGCAGGTTTGAAAGCAGAGAGTATTCTCACCAAGCTTGAAGATGAATATCAGAATGGAAACAAAGATATGAAACCCACCGTTGTGAGCTACACGTCGGTCATTAATGCTTGGGCAAAGTCTTCATGCTTTGGTAAGGCTGAAAGAGCCAACGATATATTGAAAAGAATGAAGTCTAATGATTGTCAACCCAATGAATTCAGTTATACTGCCGTCATAAATAGTTGTGCAACAACATATAATGAAGAGGAGAAACAAGATGCCTTCAAGATAGCTTACAGATGCTTCAAAGAATTATCCGAAGCAGAACATCTCCACCCAAATCATGTTACATACTCGACATTTATGAGAGCAATTGGTAAGCTTATGCCAGATGGTGAAAAGAAAGACTCGATGATGTCAATCGCCTTTAGATTATGTGTTCGAGATGCAATGTGTGACAGCAATTGTCTCTTTCATTTGCGACAAGCAGCACCTCCAGAACTAGTTCAAGACTTGCTAGGATGTAGTGACGAATCTGAAGCAGCAAGGTTAACTTTTGAAGAACTACCTTCACAGTGGACTCGTAATGTTGCTAAGCAATCTTCCAGACCTAGGAACAAAATAAAGTAATGAAACTATTCATTTCTCTCTACTATTTCATAGTGGCTTTAAGCTTCTCCCAGTTTGATGATCTTGACTTCGATTCCTTTTTTGTCAATGAGCCATTCTTCGACTTCTTTTTCCTCTTTGACTTCTTCTTTATTTCATGTGGGCCGTCAGATGATGTGTCAACAAATGTTGATCGCCAGTGACGAAGTTTAGATACGACCTCGTCCGTATCTTCGACTTTACCCAAACAAGGGCACGGAATTGGTTGCTCATCTTTGGGAATGTTGTCGAATATTGGATCTCTGTATCTTTCAGTCCACATCGAACGAAGTCTAGATCTCTCGGTATAAGCTTCTATGAGTACATCATACAAATCCTCGGTGACTTGTGATGTATCTTTTATTGTTTCTTGTGATGAAGAAAGTAGGTTGAGCAGTTTAGATGCAGCTTCTTCTAGCTCACCAAACGACTCAGTTAGAATCTTTATTGGATCATGCCAATATGGATGTAAAGAGGCATGCCTCTTTCCTTGTACGTAAAATTGCCTGATCCATTCAAATTCAATCTCAGTCAACAGGTTTTGTTGTGCTCGTACATGTGATATTAGTTTCTTTTCACTTCTTTTTCTTAATGATTGATCGGAGGTAGAAGAATCAGAGTCTTTTACTATTCCTTTCTCCATATCAAACTGTTCCATTGTAGAAAGAAATGATTGAACTTTGTCCCTTATATACTGCCAGGTACCTGCTCCTTCTCTCGCTACTCTATGTGTTGAGCTATATCTTATTCCACCACCTCCAGCAATAACAGCATGTTCATGATTGTGATTGAAATCATCCAACATGTAATATAATGATCCTGAAGGCAGAGGTACAACTAATGGCGGCACATCGTTTAAGACTCCTCCTGAACCTCCGTCCATTGCTCGTAGAGCTACACCCCATGGTTGAGATTCATTTGAAGGCGTATCCACTTTGAAATACACTGCGATAGAACTAAAGTCTCTTAAACCAGAATCTCTGTGCCAGCCGACACTAGTCTTTCCCATACCATATACATTCTCTTGTTTCAAATCTTTCTTTGTAGAAGTTGCTTCCATTTTATTAACAAGTGTGAGATTATAATCTGCCGAACCAACTGGATTAATCGATACATGCTCTTGCAACATTGCTTTAGATCTCTTTGTTAATGTAGAATTAATGCATCCCATTGATATTAGTGCAGAAGTTGTCTTATCTGAGTAACCCAATTTCTTCAAACTACTTCCGGTTATTGTATGTTGTATTGAGTTGGCATTATTATCAACATCAGTCCAAGGATGGCTAAACAATCTGAGCCCTAAGTACTTATAAGTTGATCCTGGATCACCGACTAAACATCGTGTAACAGAGGTCCTTGTCAATCGTTTCTTACCAGGCTGTACAACATCATATAAAAACAATCCACCTTTATCCATACCACCAAATGACGAATCAAACATATTATGCAAACTCGAGGGTAGTGCTTCGGGTTTATCATAATGAAAACCAGCATAACTTGTTTGTAAACACTCTTTAAATGCTTGTGGATTATCTTTTGGTGTTAGGAAACTACTACTACTATTATTTGTACGTGTGTCCTTCCATATTGGTGGTGGAGCGGTATCAGCTGCAACGCCTCTATGCTTCTTGAGTAATTGTGCTAATGATGTTGATGATTGTTGTTTTGAAGAAGATGGATCATTATTACTTTTACGTTTTTTACTCTTCTTCTTATGCTTTGATTTTGCTGTAATATCAGTAGAAGATGGACCTGTTACTTGATCTATTCTATCCCTCTTTTTACTCTTCTTCTTGGCCATCTTGAGGACAACAGTTGATGTTTTGATATAAGTAGTATCTTTTGAGGACAATAAAGTACCAATATTATCTCTTGATTATAAGTAATGCAATTGTTGCTGATATAATAATATCTTAAGGACTATAATAATTAATATAAACCAATCAACGATCAAAAGAGTTGGTATGTTCATGTATTCAATTGATTGCTGTCTTGATTCTATAGTAATATCATGGATAATAAACCAATATCTCTGTGGTTAGAGTACTCCCATCAAAAGAGCGTTAATAAATGATCTCTTTAAGTACAATATGATCGGTGTATTGCAGTATTAACTTACCGAATATCAGTTAATAATTATAGGTACCATCACCTCACTACCGGGTAGAAAAAAATGGTAACTGGAAAAAAATGGTAACTCTTGATTTTTCTACGTAGTTTGTTAGTAAAATCAGGGGTGACTATTAATTTTACCAATCTATAATATATAATATGTTATTGCAATACCGACGTAACCAACACTATTAGTATGCATAAGAACAATAAATAAACTGTATAGTTCACTGTAATTGCAATGTTTATAGTAATATTGCCTCTTTACTGGTCAAAAGATACCCAAATTTGCCTTATTATTGTATCCTAGCATCTTTAATATCGTTCGACGGCCCAAACGGATTGCAGAAATGAATTCTACATGCAATTTAAGGTCATATATGGGTCGCCGATATTATCATTGCAATTATTGCAATGCATATTACTCGCTCGATGGCCAATTTTGTGCTATCACTAACAAATTTGTTAGTGGTATCCTTAAAATGGTAATTTACCATTTTTTTCTGCCCGGTAGCTCACATACTATATCTGTGCGAATTGGTTATTTATTTGTGCGCGCGCACACATGCGCACGAAAGCCAAACCTTGGCACGGAAAGCCCTCCCCTCCTCTAGAGCTCTATGTTGCTTTGTCTTAATATCATATAAGTAGGATGCATGTCACAGCACACGAGATATGTAACATACTTAATTCACTTAAATCTCTAAGATTATGAGTTGTGTCTACATCCATCTGTCCCCACTAAAGAGGAATTTCCTGAAGAATCGACCTTCCCTGTGCACATGTTGTCAAGCTGAGATAGTAAGCCAGAGTTCTGAACTCTATCGATTGCTTGGCTCAACTCTTCAATCTCCTTTTTATTCGCCTTAAGTGCGCTCCTTTGTTCCTTTGTTACCCAATCAGCCTCCTCACATATGTCATCGTATCTATCAATCTGACGATACAATAACTGTATCTGTTCCTCCCTATCATCCAATACCATTCGTTGAGATGTGATTACCTCATTAAAACGATGACGCATCCTATCTATATCATCATTCAATTCATCTTCTCGTTGATCACGGAATCTTCCCATATGCAATAGTTCATCCTCCTTCTCTTTCAACAGATGGTGTTGTGTTTGTACACGACGTTGGAGCTCATCGTTCTCACGTACTAGTTCATCTTGTTCATATCTGCAATTCTCAACACGATCTCCCAACCTAGCAAGGAGTGCTTTGTCTTCAGTCTCTTGCTTCTTGTATCGATCAGCATCAATTGACTGGCGTTGTATCATATCCTCCAATCTAATGAGCTGTCGATCCTTCTCATCGATATCCTTCATTGCAGAATCTAATTGCTGTTGCATCAACTTTAACTCCTCCCCAGCTTCTCTGCCAATCATTGAAATGTTTTGTTCCTGCTCTTCAAGTAGTTCACGTGAAGCATGTACTCTTTCTTTCAACTTGTGATTCTCTTGTTCTAAATCACGAGATACCGCGCTGTTTGCCATGATATTATCCATTTGCTGACGCATCATTTTCAATTCATCTTCAGTTTCCCTCTCTACTAATGCCATATTGTGTTCTTGTTCATCCATTATCTTACGTGAGGTATGTACTTTATCTTTCAGCTTACGATTCTCTCGTTCAAGTTCACGCTGTCGTTCTTCATATTTAGTCGATGCCAACTTGAAGTCCTCCTCTCGTTGTTTCAAATGTGCTAACAATTCCTCGTAGGCAGTGTCGAGTTTGATTGGTAAGTTACCCTGTAGTATTAATTGATTCTCCAACTCTGAGTTTTCTTGACGTAGATGTCGTACTTCATCTTCCTTCTCTCGTAGACGTTCAGTTAGGGAGAATATAACTTCTTCTTCGTTATTGTTATTATTACTATTGTCGGTATAGTGATGATGATTGTCAGACGGTGGGGTGACGTATTCCCGATTATCCTCGTAGTAATGGTGATGATATGGTGTCGTCATTATACTATTTATGGAAGTGATGTGATTTTATATTGATAGTAGTGTAGGAGATATTGCAAATAGATACAAAAATTGAACAAGAGAATCCTACAGGTATGTGATATGAAAGAACAATAATCTATTGCAAGTAATGGCATAGATCCAACTCTGATCTGTATTATGAAGCAAGCGCCCCTGGATGGATGCAGAGGAGGGAGAGACTCAACGCCTTGACATGAACTCTCAACAGCTCTCAACGCAAAGAGGGGGATGAAGTCTGGATACCGCAAGTCGAAAGACTAAAAGACAACCCTCTCGCCAAGCAAAAGAAATTTTCGATGTGTTGACGATGATAGTTGAAATGAACTTGAGCCTCCCCATAATGTACCATAGCACTCTTGGATAGGTTGTTGATATAGAATCAAGTGTTTGTTGGCAGTATATTACCATTATATGGTTTAGGATTTAGTAGTGTATAACAGTAGAAGCTATTGCAATTAGAGTTTGTTTAGGTGCGAGTAATTACCTAATTGCAATAAAGATTGATTAGGTGAGAGATTAATTGCATAGAGTCATATAATATAACAGAGACGACATCATCAATCATGGATCGAAGGATAGTACAATATAACAACAACATGCCAACGAGGTCATCATTAAACAGCACACCAAAATACAATACGACAAATAGACCAACAGTAAACACACCAACAATGGGCAGCCGCCCATCATTTGATACACTGATGGCCCACTACATAAAGTGTCAAGAGGAGCTACGATTAACAAAACATGTAAATGTGGAATTAGATAGTAACCTTACTGAGATGGCCAAGCTTGTAGGAGATATGCAGAATGATAACGCGATGCAGTTACTTGCATTAACAAAGGCTGAGGATAACTCGAGCAAATTGGCAAAGCTAGAAGAAGATAGTATATCATACCGTAAGACTATCACTAATCTCACCGAGGAGAAGAAGGAGTTGATTGTAAAACACAAGGATGCAGAAGAAACCATTAAGCAACTAAAGGATGATGTCAAACACAATGAAAAGTTAATCAAAACAGAAAAGTATATAGCAGCTGAGCAAATAGATTTACTTGAAGATAGTGAGAAGACAATCGGGATGTTAGAAAATACCATGACCTTACTGTCGGATGAGAATAAAAGTTTGAAGAATAGCATTGAATCAAAAGATACACTGTTGAATATGCAAAGGCAACAGATTGATGAACAGACTGATTTGATTCAGACGTATGATAAACGATTCTTGAGAAAGAACATGACTGTACCCAAGAGTAAGTAGATAGTTGTATGTGCATATGTTATGCTGTTAGTTTGTTTGTACCGCTGCGAGTGCCTAACATTAATACCTCCATAACTCAATGTGTAACATAGTGATTGCTCGTGCCGATGAAGGTGATAGAATGTGGGCTAAAATCCAAGAACGGGAGAAGAAGGATGCAGACCGAGAGCATACCATCAGTGTCCTTAGAGAAGAAAACCAAACACTTAAAAATGATAAAGAGAGTTTAGAACAAGAAGTAGAAGAAGTTAAAACATGTTTCAAGACCTTTGAGTGTAAGACAGAGAGTGGAGAGAAGGTAGAAATGGCCGGCGTGCTTGGATGGCTTAGAGAAACCATTCAATTGAAGGAGAAGGTGCAAGAACTTGAACAGATGTTAAGCAATAAAGGTTACACACTCAAGGCGACCAAGGCTGAGAATGATTACAAGAAGAAAGAGATGGAGAAAGAAGCAG
>Ga0214477_101252_pt1 | contig 13086 bp, 13 predicted proteins | sample M1_20Mar14CPVII9_FD_165058 | JGI IMG/M metagenome (GOLD analysis project Ga0214477, IMG submission 165058) | Marine eukaryotic communities from Monterey Bay, California, United States - M1_20Mar14CPVII9sort6BwellC16 | ecosystem: Environmental > Aquatic > Marine > Unclassified | place: USA...
AGGATGTGATGGTTTTGACACTGCATTTTGTGGAGGATTGAATATGGAATTATTTTGGGATATTATCTATTGGCTTATACCAATATGGATGTTCTTCCTCATCCCATTTAGTACATTTTATTACGAAGCAGATGATGGTATGTTAATGGCAGGGACATCAGTGGGTGCTAAGCCAAATTCACGAATTTGTGAGGCAATTAAATATGAAATGTTCGTGGTGGTTATATTCGGATTAATATTTGCCTTGACATATCTATTTTTGAATGAAACATCCATCCCTGTTCGAGAGGTTGTCGGTCCTGCCTTCTCTGTTGGACCGACTTATACGATTGTTCAGAATACAGCTGTTAATGCTACATTTAGTGCGAGTCAATTAGCTCCAATGGGCGACGGAGATGTTGCGGTGTTAACTTCAAATGTTGCAAATCCTGACTTGGGTACAGTCGAATTATCCGTCAACCCTTCAGTCTTTTACGCTGGCCTAATGGCATGGATGGGATGGTTCTTCTTCGCGCTGTTTGGGGCTATTGGTATGGCAGCGATGCCTCTTGATCTGATTCTATACTTTGTTCATCGACCACGTCATATGGATGCAGTGGAGTTTGGTGAAGCTCAGGTCATGCTTCGTGATCGAGTAAATGAATTAGTTAATGTTGGTGAACTTCTCAAATTAGAGAGGGAAGAAAAGGCTCAACAAAATGGGGCAAAGAGTGGTGGTTTCTTTAACAAAGAAGCAAGAAAGGCAGCTAGTGAAGAGAAGAAGACATTACTCCAATTCAAACAGGCGGTATACTTATTAGAAGAGGACGCTGAAGACTTTGCCAATTGCACAGAAAACTACAAGAATTACAACCCTTTGATTCCAATTGGTTGTTTGCTTGGAGGGATTTGTGCCTTCATAATCTCACTCTTTTGGGTACTGCACATCATCCTTTACATGCTACCAAATACACCCGTCACACCCTTCCTGAACACTTACTTTGAATGGTTTGATAGTTGGTTCCCACTGTTTGGTGTTCTCAGTGTTGCAATATTCTCATTCTATCTTCTCATGTGTGCGGTGAAGGGTTGCTTTAAGTTTGGCCTGCGCTTCCTCTTCTTCCAAGTCCATCCGATGAAGTTGAATAAAACATACATGTCCTCCTTCCTTTTCAATATAGGCCTTGTATTACTCTGTGCACTACCAGTGGTACAATTTAGTGTTAGTGCGTTCCAAGATTATGCCAGGAATACAACCATTAACCAAGTGGTAAATGTCCAACTGCAGTACCTCAAATTCTTTGGATGGTTTTGGCAGAAGAAAGTATTTGAATATGCACTGTTGGTGATCTTATTAATGACATGTCTTTACTTGGGTTGCCGGCCCAGAGACTCAAGTGGTTCCAACAGTATAGCGTTACGGGATCGTTTAAGATCACGAGTTGGTTGATGATTTGTTTTGGGATATTACTTTGTCAGCTTGTAAACTAGAACGGTCTAAATTTTTGTATCATGTAACCAGTTGCTTGGTGAAAATCATATTCGCCTGTGACAAGTGACCTTTTGTCTTGTCACTTGTCACGCATCAAGAAAAGAAAAGTGCTCGTGCACCTAGTCTTATTAAATGCAATACGATATCAACATATGTCGAAAAGATATTTTTATATTTACATAGTCTAATCAATCCTACACCCTAACCGATCAAAGAGAAGCTAGGACCAACTATACCACGCAATAATATACATTTACCAACCACTTGGACCATAGGGTACTAAGAGAAAGAAGAGAGACAAGTAGAGTGTGTGTCAGTGTGAAATTGAGCCAGTCAGACATTGAATGAATAACAACAACAATTTGACTCACATGCATTTCCTGAAACATAATCCCTAACATTACCATCTTCCGTTGCAACCAACGTCCTAATGATACCACCACTACTACCATCTCTTGCCATGGCATGACTAACAGCCTTCTTTACCAATGCTAATGCCTCATCCTTGGTCATATTCTCCTTATATTCAGCATCAACTAAGCCATAAATAAATGTTGAACCACTACCACCTAATGCAAATGGCATTGGAATACAGGCACCACCCAATGGAATATTATATACAGTTCCCCCATTCACTGGATCCCATCCACCAATAATAACACCTGCCATTAAATTATCTTTATTCTCATAACATAATCGACGCATTAGATGGGCAGCTACTTTAACTTCCGGTGGTCGTCCAGTTTCAACGGCAAGTTGGGCGAGGTAATGACGGACATAGTCTGTTAATGCCTGTGTATCCGCGGCTGATCCTGACCGGCAGCACCAAATATGATCATGTAATTGTGCAATTTTATCAGATGCACGGTTGGCAACGTATGATCCAGTTGATACACGAGAGTCTGTATATTTTTGGCAATATTTTTGTGTTGATATTATTATAAAATGTATATTTTTTAAGATATAACATATACAACATATAAAATAAAATACAGCACTACCTGTATAATATCATACATTCGAAATAACTATATATAACTCACCAGCACAAAGGACAACGCCACCATCAAACTGCACAGCCATAATAGTTGTACCGGTTGATATTTCACCTGGCTTTAAATGACGAGTTTCTGCAGATTTCCCATTGAAAGCATCCTTTTCAGAAATTGATTGATGAGCCATCATCGGTGGAGCTAGCTGATTATATGCCATACTAGATAAGTAGTTATTTGATAGAGATTGATAGAGATTGATACTGAAGGTTGCTGAAAGTCTGAGGAAACCGAAATGTTTGCCAAAAGGATACCGTAGGGTATCCCTTTTAGCTCTTCTGCGGGAGTTCAAATATTACTTATCCTTAGATTTAATAAAAGCGCTTTCGCCTTCCTTTTATCAATAGCCTTGGTGGCTCTTGGCTATCTTCACTATCAACGGGTCTAATGACTCCTTCATTGTCATGAAGAGGAGTAGGGGTCGTATTTGGCTTTGAAGCGTCAAAGAATAGGATTCCAGAATGATCTCTTTGGGTACCAACTTTATCTCTCCAGCATGATGATGAATCAGAGGCACGAGCCACTTGATGTTTGCTACTATGATTATGTAAGTACTGTGCGCATTCTTGTTGTGTACGAAAACTCTTGATTGATCGTCTTTGACGAGGAGGTGAAGACGCAACTCTAGGCCTTCTTGTTGGAGTAGATATAGATCTAGTTGGTGAGTCGGGAGGTTGTATTGCTCCACTGTTGCCTTGTTTTATCTGTTGCTGCTGCTTTGTTGAATGGATGGCTGTGATGAAGGCTGATTCGAGTGAGCTTGAGTTATTGACATGCTTGTCTTTTGATGGTGGTGGTGGGGCAGACATGCTTGTTAATTCAACTCCAGGATCATTTGGATTGCTTGAGCTCGATGAACTATCATCGTCCGAATCCGATTCTTCTATTTCCTCAGCTGCCATTCTCTCTTGGATCTGTTTTGATAATATATCCCAATCTGACATGAATAAAAATGTGGATAGTAACATGGCTGTGATGGTATACCCAACAACGACAGCGAATGTCAATCCTTGTAAGTTGATCCGCATAGAAACTGTTGTTACTGCGCCGATGGGGAGAGTGATAAGCAATGAGCATGCAGTAGCAATCGATGTCGCTAAGCGGTACCGTCCTTGAGCACCGATAAGAGCCCAGCATACCATCCCGATGTTCATTGTAATGTTACCGAGAGCCACGAGGGGGAACAGTTCAGTTAGCATATCTTGGATAGTTTCGTCGCTCGTCAACCAAGTGGGCAATACATTTGACATTGCCAAGAAGGCCGATGTTACTATTAATGCCAGTGTAGATGCAAGGAACATGGATTTGTATGAAGACAGACGAGCAAGAGCTGGTCTTCCCTTTCCCAACTGATACGAGACACGCACCTCCCCAGCATCTCCAATGGCCTCTGTTGTTGACTCGAAGACATCCCATACAAAGCCTAAGACAGCCCACGTTGCCTATATAATATCAATAAAGTGAGACAAAAAAACAACAGCAACAAAATGCACATCAAAAATTAGCCCAAATAAACTTACCGCTTCAGCAGGCCCCAATACAGCTGCAAACACAGTCAGAACTTCCCATTCGGCATATGCTAATAAGCTTCCGATTGCAAGAGGAAAGGCCACGCCAAACAATTCTTTCACCACTGGCAGGTTGCTACATGAGAATTTGCCAAACAAACCTTCTTCAAATCTTGCGAACCAACCCATCTTATTTGGAATTACAAGATTGAGGAAGAAGAATAGAGCTTGTATAACTAGCATGACAAGTCCGAGAATAACCAAATTTGCATCCGTCTTGACAGCAACTAGTGCCACACAGCCTACCTCAACTGCATAGGTTAGGCAGTACATGATATTCGCATACCTTTCATGTTCAACAACTTCAAGTAAGTCCAATATTCCCTCATTCAATCCCATTACCATATTCACTGCAACTGTTACCCATACATAATCTTGTGCAATGATAATAACTGCATCATCAAAGCCCATCAAGCGGAGTATCGGTCCGATTAAGAATCTCCAAGTGAAAAACATGGGTATCTCACATAATCCATACCCAATGATGGCACACTGTGCATACGACCCACACAGTTCATAGTTACCAGCACCATATGCCATGCTACCCAATGAACTAATAGCCTCAAGCCAACCACCCATGAAGCTAGAACTAATGCCAACAATCACATCAGTCATGGCAAAGGCGACCATATTATCAGTTCCCAAGTTTTGCGATATAATTGCCAGTATTATCAACGATGCAACAGTTTCAGCAATCGCCGAGCATGTAAATGGTACAGCAAGATGTAATAATCGCTTTGTTTCATTATCATACTTTATTATTTTCCATAGTAGGTTTGCTCTTTGTTTTAGGTGTGATGTTGAGCAGCATTTGTACGTAGTAGGTTCAGTAATTTGTGGCGGCGGTGGTGATGATATTGGCTTTTTATTGCCGTGAACAACATTACTTTGATGAAGAGTATCCTCTCCCAGATCACGAAGTATATCATCACCAGAATGTCCAAAAGAAGATGACGCCATGAATGGATCCATGATAACTTCTGTCTCGCCCTCTTTCCGATCATCTACATGATGTGATGAATGTGATGATGAGTAGGAATAGCTACGATGAAATGAGCTCCAATTCTCTTCTTCTTCGTCTTCCTTCTTATTGTCGTCAACTTGATATAGTTTTGATGCTTCATCGAATGATTTACATTCCTGTTCATATATCTTTTGTATTGATATATTATTATTATCATCATTAATATTCTTCTTCTTTTGCTCGTCACTATCAGTTAATACTATTTCCATATTCCCCTCTTCTAAATTACTATCATCAATCATTGAATTTTGTGTTTGAAATGATATAGTTGGAGCCGTTGAAAGCTCCTGTTGTTGCTTATCAGGATGTTGCTGTTGTTGTGCATATCCTAAATTGCGTATCATAGACTCACGCCCTTCCCTCGCTATACCCCGTGATATAGCCTCACGTCTTGCATCTACATTATCAGCAGTATGTGCACCACGTTTTCTAGTATTGAGGATGAATTTCACTGTTGAGGATAATACCTTTTGACATTTTTGTATGAATGAGAAGTCCTCCTCCTCCTCTGTGAAATTCGTCTGCTGTTGTGTTGTAGGTGGTGGTATATATTGTGGCCGCTGCTGACCATCTATATAAACATGATTGATATGTGATGCTTCAATTGAAGTTGGTACGATATGATTGATACCATTTACATTACAAGTTGTGGTATCAGTAGTATCTCTATGTCTATTTTTATTGCATCTTGATAGACAAAGACCAAATTTAACATATAATGGTAGCCCTACTAATGAAACCAAGCATATAAAGGCAGCTATAATTAATAACGTATTTCCTGGATCTGTAGTTGTTGCAATGTAATTATCAAACTCTTCACTATCTCCTCCACCAACAATAGATAAAAGACGATGATTATTAATATCCATCATTTATTTATTTGTTGTGGTATCTTCGTATCGTCGTATATATATACTCTTATCAAATCTAGACGATAGCTGTAACGATCGTATATCCAAGCATGTGTAAGATGCTACAATCGTATATAATATTGTTGTTGCTGCAATTATGGCGTGTTCTTTATTGTTGTTTGAGTGCATGCGTTTGTTAGGTGCGTTGAAAATGGACATGACAAAGACATAAGAAATGAAATATTCTCATAGTCAGAAGGAAAAATTAGGTCAATTAAACATTTGCTCTTGTAGTATGTAGTAACACTCTAGAAAACAATAATGCATTCACCTTGCGCCTTGCAGTGAGGTATGTATGCCAGATCGAAGGTGGGGAGTGAGGACTCTGCAAAAGGATAAAGTATATATCAGCATAAATTAGGTATCTTTCTATTGTGTATCTTGCAGGGAAGAAAAGTGCAAAACTTATATATCTAAGTACTTCACTTACATTCATATAGCATCCTCGTGATGCTTATGGCTTTCTTATGGAATCTCATACACATAGGTTACAGCAAGGACATCACGTTACAGCTTATTAGTACCGTGCGAGTTGAAGCATAGCAGTTTGATAGGGTTTTGGCTATGGGGTTAAAAGTCTTCAACGAGTTCGGCGATAGTAAATCTTCCCGCCATTCCCATCTTTCTCATGATGAGCAACAATGCTTAAATTTGGGCGGCAATCACACAATTCAAAATCATTACGAGAAGCAATGGTGTGTTCTCATCTCAAAATTTAGATAGCACGTCATTAATTTTCTAACCATACTGAACCATAAAGCAATAATACCACCACAGCAACAAAATAAATAAAATTACAACAATAGATTTAAACGTCTCCGAATATCATTACTACAGCTATCCTCTCTATAATTGCAATACAATATACTACATAACATAATGTGTCGTCGATGGAGCCTCAGACGATGGAGTAGCAAAGCATCTGCAAGTAAACGTGCTTTGCTATTAGATAGCGTCTCCGTCGATAATATGTCGAATGATGTACTAAGCCCAATGGCTGCATCCCCTACTGCCACCACTCCTATCGAGAAGAAGAAGAACAAGTCTCCTTATGATTTTGATGAGTATGCTGCCACCGGCAGTGGATTCTCGATACAATTGACAGTCAAGTTTATAGTTGCAACAATCTTTCTAACTGCTTCTATTGCATTCACTGTGGGGTGTATTGCTCGAAACATACTACTAGCACCACCTCCCAGCACTATGTTATCGAGGAATCATCAAGATGATATCGCAGTTGCTTTATATCCAGTTGATACCACTATTATGAAGCAGTTGCCCACGCCTACCATACTCGATGGTAAGGAAGTACCACCAACATTATATACGAGTAAGAACTTCGATGAACGGGGGCATACCGTTCATCTTGAACGAACTGCTACCAGTGAAGATGATGAGATTTGCAACAGTAAAAAGGAAGAGGAAGAAAATCAACTCTCCAACACTTCAGGATATGATGATGATGTTGTTGAAGAAGATGTTGAATACAGTCATGACGGGTTATTATATGTCCCAGCTGGTAAGAGTTTATAATCTTATGTACTGTATCTTATGTTGTATCTTATATGCACATCTTATGTATCTAATATATACTCTTCTTTACGACATATTAACCTACTCACAGGACAACATCTATTGATTGATTTCAAGGATGTTGATGCTTCCTTCCTAAATTCTGAAGTAGACTTGGCAAATGCAATGGTTGAACTAATCAATGAGACTAAGCTCACGATGCTTTCGTATCATTGTCATAGTCTCGTTCCCATTGGCGTTAGTTGTGTTGGAGTGCTGCTGGAGAGTCATGTAAGTGTTAAGATATGTGTAAACATATGTTCCTTTGATGATATGTATATGTATTTTATATAAGATACCTGCTAACCTATCTCATGTTTATGTTTTATGATCCATACCTATCAACGTAGATTGCCTTCCATACTTGGCCTCTGGCAGGTGCCATCACAATGGACTTGTTCACTTGTGGCAGCAGTCCTTTAGTTCCCATTCTACCACTTATCCAATCATTGTTTGGTATCCCCAGCTCATCATCTCTTGATGCTATTGAGCCAACTATGATTTGGTCACATAAAAAACGTGGCTTTGGCGAAGTTGCTACTCCCGATCGCAAGCCGGCCTATAATGACTTGGATGTATTCTTAGGAATTCATTCCATGGATGTCAAGGAGAAAGTTGCATCTGAATCAACTGCCTTTCAGAACTTTGATGTATTCGATGTGTTGGGCGATATCTTCAAGGATCGCGATTCAAGGTCATACCACAAGTCTCTTTCGAATGATGACTCATATGAAGCAAATCATCCTGAGTTATTCGCTCCTGATCGAGTATTGTTCCTAGATGGAGTAATACAGAGTACTTTGCGTGGTGATGCATCATACCACGAAAGTATAGTTCATCCAGCTTTGATTGCTCATAATGACCCTAAGCGTGTTGCCATCATTGGTGGAGGTGAAGGAGCGACCCTTCGTGAAGTGTTGAAGCACTCAACAGTTGAAGAAGCCGTCATGATTGAGATTGATGAGGGAGTAGTTGAATTGAGCAAGAAGTATCTGCCTCAATGGCAGGATTGTTCAAGTATTGCTCACCATGATCAAGCTGCAACTTGGTGTTTCGATGATACTCGAGTTACACCAAAATTCGAGGATGCAATGGCTTATTTTATCGATGGTTATCATACTAATGATGAAGAAGAAGACAAGTTTTCTGTCATCATTATGGACGCTCTCGACCCAAATGATGAGATTCCATTCGCAGTCGAGCTGTATACTAGTGAAGTATTTATCCAATCACTGTATAATGCTTTGGATGAAAATGGGATATTGGTTGTTCAAGTTGGTGAGGCTCCTACTGAGCATAGCCCCGCTGATGAAACAGGTCACTTTGCCAACCGAGCAATAATGAAGAACAAGTTAGAGGAAGTAGGTTTCAAGAGGTAAGTTTTGTTCATACATTATTTAGAACTAATTTATTGACAATCGTTCGATGACACACACTCACTTAATACTATTGTTGTTTTAGTATTCATGTCTATGAAGAGGGACACTCTAAATTCCTCATGGCATGGACTACCTTAGTTGCATTCAAGGATGTAGAAACAAAGAAGAATTGGTATAGAAGCGCTGCCGAGGTAGAGCTGCAGCTGCAAAAGAGAATCCTCTCTCGACCTTCAGGAGAATCGTCTCTTCGATACTTTGATGGTGCAACCATGCTCGGATATCAGTTACCCTCAAAAGGATTCGAAGCTGTCCACTGCCGACAAGAGAATGTTCCTGAAGATTGTGGAAGAGATTTCAACGAGAATATGGACATTATCAGTGACAGCAGCAACACAACAGTTTACAACCCTATATTGGAAAGGCACAACAGTGGTAGCCGTTCGCCTGGATTCTCTTTGAGAGTCTGAGGTACTTACTTGTATCGTAGAAAGATAGATATCCTCAAGTGAAAGAGGAGTTGTACATAGACTTCATGTAAATAAAGGCTAGACAATAACTCACATCCGGATATCGTATCTTTTTCTAGTACCTGCTGCATTTGAGTCTTCGTTAGCTTGGTCTTTCTTTTGTATATCAATCAATATCTGTTGTATTCGTAACTTGATCGACTGACTCTGTAGCTACTATTGTTGTATCATTGTTATGTTCACCGTCTATTCTATCAGTGTTGGTGGATATATTTCTTGCGGCTGAACTCATCTGAAAGATAGATGGGCGTGCATCTCTGTAGATATAAACGTCTCGACCGAATAACGGGTGTTGTCGTAATGAGCCATTTACAATACACCGGTATACTCTTCGACATTCAGCAAAGATAAAGAATGAAAGCAGTATAGTAAGTATGCCGGTGCCTCCTACTCCGTCATCAACGAACACGTATAGACTCCAACAAAATAGAGCGACTGAGATAAGGAATGATACAAAGCACGTCAAAAGCGCAGCTTTGTTCAGTGCCACTCCCATCAATAACATGGTAGAAGTTAATATCCTCGCTCCATCAAGTGGATACGTCGGTATGAATATATTCAACCACATGATTAAAAGATTCATGAGACATGCTTGTCTGAATAAAGTTGAGAAGAAATCTTGTGGGTCATTGGATATGAAATCAGATACATCTCCATTGTTAACAGCTGCATACATTGCAAACCAAAGTAAACACAATGGGATATGCATTATTGGTCCTGCTATTGATATTTTGATATCATCTCGTATACTCCCTCTAATCTGTTCTTCCTCTTCTTCTTCTTCTTCTTCAGATGATGATGATATGATGGATGATGCATCACAGTACTTATATTCAGCAAAGGGCCATAATATTATTATATTGTTGTGTCTACTCTCACTACCAAACAAGTGCCTTGACATCCACAAATGACCACGCAGATGAACTAATAGAGATATTATTAATACTGGGCCGTATAGTATAATTGTTAATACAATGTAGAGTGGAAATGTTGATACATATTGGAGACTAGCTAACACTACAATAATGAAGAATATGATAAAAGTCACATGGAGTTTCACTTGTGTATCATTACCACAGCATACTAATAATCTCGGGCATAGTGGTATTGAATATGAAGAGGGTATTAATGATGTCATTGACATTGTATATTGTTGAAGTCGGTAATAGTAAATTATGGCCGACAAACTCTATCACTCAATTGTTACGCGGCAGCTGGAGGCTTTTGCAACTATCTGATACCTCTATCAACAACGCCTAATCAGTATAATCATTAGTAAGTAGCATACATATGGTAGTACCTAGAGAGAGTCTTACCTACTATCTTTTCCCATTTATTATCAAAGACTCCCAATAAGATTCCTTTCGGTCATAGGAGATTCGAGATAGTCAGATCGAAAATGATTTTGCCCAAAATGCCGCCGACATTTTGTGTGATGAAGCATAGATAGCATAAACATTGCATCCTTATTCTTACAGTGATAACAAAACATTGAAGGTGTACCTACGCTATTGCAATACAAATCCAAGATGAATCGGTCATCTATATCAGCTCTCTTTAGCATCTTGCTTCTAAGTTGTGGTGGCAAATTAACAACATCAGCAGTCTCGACCTCTAAACAAAATGACAGTAGTAGAAAACTTCAGAATAATAATGTAATCAACAATTGGTCAAATAAGGAACAAGGTTTGGCTAATCTGTTATTTGATAAGATTGAAGCTTCAAAGACTAGTTCGCCAACAATAAGCCCTACGACTGCTCAACCAACAGAAGTAAGTGTTTGTCATATGTTTTGCAATTTATATATTTATGTGTATGTGATTCATCATACTCACCTCTTTTCTATATAATCAATATAATTACAGAGTCCAACACTAAGTCCCTCGTCGTCACCTTCAGATTTTCCAAGTTTATCGCCCACTGATGTTCCATCGGTCAGCCCGTCATCAAGTCCAACAATTTCTACACAACCATCGATATCTCCGACTGCCGTGCCTTCTGTATCACCTTCAATTGCACCAACTGTGAGTGCTTTTCCAACAACATCTCCGTCGGTTAGTCCATCTGATACACCAACAGATACACCATCAGTTTCACAAATGCCCACTGTATCCCCAAGCTTGCATGTAAGTAGTAACCTTAAGAGATGATATGTTGCAATATATCATCTTTATATCACTAACACTATTTGTCCATGTTAACTACTTATACCCTACAGCCATCGGAAAGTCCAACCGCAACACCATCATTTCCACCATCAACATCAACATACCCAACAATATCATCTTCTACACAGCCAAGTCAATATCCAACGTCTGAAGAAGAAGCATTACTCCCACCACTTACTGATAGTGTAATTATTGAACACGCCTCCAGTGATAGTAATACCACACCTATACTAATTGTTGGTGCTGCATGCTTTTTAGTATTGGCTTCTACTACTGTATATCTACATCGAAAGGGAAATGAACCGTCATCATCTGGTAGTGGTACTAAACGATTTGGTAGTAGTCGGGGAGGAGAGAAATTACAACAATCTCATGATCATGGGGGATTGGTGGTATCTCCTGTATCTATTGAAGAGCGAAATAATGGATTTACGAAAGGTTTATCAGGAACGTTTGATGGTGTAACATTTAGTAAATCGGAGGAAACTATTGATTATGATTATAGTGGGAACAAGCATACCACTACCAATATTGTTCAGGAAGAAAATGATATGGTTGATATTGACTTGGAAGCGGGAGAGGCAGAAAGGATACACACCAGTAGTGGTGTACCCAACTCTGTAGCTTTCAATGTTGATGAGCAATGTGATATTGAATTATCAAATACATATGATTGGAGTGTAATGTCATCTTCTGTCTTGGCTCGTATGCCAGCTATTTACATTCCAAAGTTATTCCAACGAACTGCATCTTCAACTAGTACTAAGAATGATGAAGAGAATAAAACTACAACTAATAAGAAGAAGTTACCTACATGGAATGAGATTCGAGAGGAGGGTATTGGTCAGTCGTCTTCTGGTTCTAGTGGATTTGCTCCAACAAGTCCAGTGATTAGTCCATTCAAGGTAAGGGGCTTATCGTCTATGCTATCTCCTTATGGAAGTAAGAAGAGAGGCATTGCTCTTGTTAATGAAGAAGATGAAGATGTATCTTCTGTCAGCTTGGGTAACAATGTTACTACTACTACATCAACGAAGAGTATTACTAGAAAGTCGGCTTGGACAAGAAAGGGGGGTATGATGGCACTCGTTGATGAAGACATGGAGTCATCTGTTCGCGGTGGAGAAGCTAATAGAAGCAGAAGAGCAGCATGGTCAAGTAAGAAGAGAAGTATGATGATGATGAAATCGCCAGTAAAGGAGATGACAATTGAGATGGAGTCACCAAGTCCAGATGTATTTACCAATCTTGAAGATCCAGTAGATGGTGATGAACGAAAGATTCAGAAAACGAGCAGTTCAAATAGTAATGGGTCAAGTATTGAGTGGGGAATCGATGTGTCTAACATCAAGCCTGCCGATAAGGCGACATTTGATCAAAACATGAATGAGCTACAAAATATCTTGGTATCGAT
>Ga0214477_101253_pt1 | contig 13086 bp, 15 predicted proteins | sample M1_20Mar14CPVII9_FD_165058 | JGI IMG/M metagenome (GOLD analysis project Ga0214477, IMG submission 165058) | Marine eukaryotic communities from Monterey Bay, California, United States - M1_20Mar14CPVII9sort6BwellC16 | ecosystem: Environmental > Aquatic > Marine > Unclassified | place: USA...
CCGCTATCAACAATCGCCGACTTAGTATCCCTCAATCCAAACACTGCCTCCATATCAATAAAACACTGTTGTGTTTCTCTATAAACACTCCCAATAAAGTTTAACGGAACACTAAGTTGGAATAATAAGCCATTAACTAATACTAAATCACCAACAGTGGCATGTCCCGCCATTAAATCTTGTGTAGTTAAATACATGATTGTTGTTAACCCTACCGTGAATATAGCACTCTGACCAAAATTTAGTATGGCCAATGATTGTGAGGCTTGTAGTGCACTATTTTGATATTGTTTCAATGTTGATTCATATGTTTTGCCCTCGTGTTTTTCGTTATTGCAATATTTAACAGTTTCATAATTCAACAAACTATCGGATAATTTACCCGATGCTAAATTATTTAATCGATTCATATCCTTACGGAATTGTGTCCGCCATTGTGTAATACCAATGGTATATCCTACATAGGCACCGATTGTTGCAAGGACAGTCGTGGCATGAGCAGTACCAAATGTATACCCCAAACACCCCGTAACTACACCCACTTCTAATATCGTGGGTACAGTATTAAACACCATGGCATTTAATACAAAGCTTATAGATCGATTACCACGTTCGATTATACGACTTAATGATCCTGTATTCTTATTTAAATGATAGGATAAATCTAATTTGTGGACATGATCGAATGTGGAACGGCCTACTGATCGGATTGCTGATTGGGCGACATTGGCAAAGATTGCGTTACGACTTTCTTGGAAGAGTGATGAGAGTGTTCGTGATGTACCGTAGGATAGGAGTAGTATAGCTGGTAATGCTGGTATACCTAGTATTGTTGTATCTATTATTGATTGCGGTATTATTGATGAAGATTGTATTGCCAAATCTGCTGCTGCTGATGTATTGTCAGATAGTGAATTGGTGTAAAGTGGCAGTGTATCAATCAATGATTTGAATACATATGGCGTAGCGATTGTGACACCCTTGCCTGCTAGCATTAGTGATATTGAGATTAGTACACGTTGACGCATTGCTACTGCATGATTGTATGCTTCGCTGTTTTGTACTTGTTGCTGTTTTTCGTCGTTGGATAGCTTGTTCATATCATCGTCATGACTTTTGATAGTTTGAGGAGGCAACTTTGGCCAAACATGTGACCCTAATTCCTTTGCAATTCTCCAATTTCGATGCGTTGATGATTTAAGATGATTCTTATCTTCTTCTGGTGTATCGACTGAAGAAGACGGTGCTGCATTGCTTGTTGTTGCAAATCGATACTGTTCATTATAATATTTCTGCCCAATATTATGATATCTGATATTATGTTGCTCATTCTTATCAACTGACGATAATGAAAACGATGACGATAGATATGACAGAGCTGATGTGTGTAGTAATCGAAGGTTGATATTGTTGGTACTACGAAGTAGTGAACCTACTGCTAGTGAAGACATCATCACAGTGTGTATATAATTAACTATGAGTAATCGATCGTATCAGATAATTTTTTGCGTCTATATCGTCAAAGTCGCCGCCAGAAGAGAATAAAATGTGATATGAATATTGTGATACTAACTATTGGATTAGAAGTAGCAGCTAATATGTCGACGGATTCAATAGTAATGACGCTATATAAAGTTATATTGTGCCATAATATATGTCGGCGTAAAAAAACGTGATGAGTTTGGTTTTTGCTGAGATGCTTACAAGTGGAATGTTATTTTCCCCTTTATTTTTAATATCTGCCAGTAAGAGAAATAGACGCCGTACAAAGGCTGGCCACCGGCAGGTAATTCTTCATGTATGCTGTTGTTGTATAGTTCTACGATTGTGGTGTCGTCTATTAGGCCTGGCATGAGAAGAGCATATGATAATTTGTTTCCGTCATTTTTTTTCGTCGGTGCACCCTCTCATTCTCAGTTCTAACTTCTTATCTACATTATGTATGTCTCTACATATACCTTTGCAGAGTCGTATATATAAGTAGTGATACGATGATTTAATACATTCATTTAATAAGATTAGAGATTTGGCTCACCGGCTTATCTTTTTGCAGAGTTTTTGTGTGTTCAAAGTTATAATTACAATCGCAACCTGTTGCAACATTGTTCAAGGTAAGTGTTGTATATTAATCTTTCATATACACACATCTTTATTTGATTAATGAATATACATACAACTGATAATATATGCCGATTTGCCTCTCTACTCATAGTTACTGAAACGAAACGAGATTCTTATCTGCCAATATCAAAAGTCAAATTATATATTATTATATTATTGAACAATAAAGTCGGCCATTCATATTAACCCAATGGATTAATGCATCAAAATGGTATCAAGTTCAAGAAAGAAAAACAAAGGGAAGGAGAGAAAGGCCAAGAAGGTAGAGGTCGAGAGGGAGAAAACTCATAAGTTATGGTGGGGTATGGCAATAGGCGAGGAGCATCTTATTGGGAAGACTATCACGTGTGATCACGGGTGCAGATTACCACCAAACGATTTAGATCATCCTGTATCCAGTTTTATGAACGATTTCATTAGTCACTGGAGTCAAGCAGAAGGTTCTGCTTTAACGATTATCGAACATTTGTTCAAATCACACCCTCTAATATGGAACGATGAAAAATACAGGGGAATGGTAGTAAGCATTATGATTAGAATTGGCACGAATCATATGCTGTTGAAAGGTGGTGCAAATCTTGGTGGTGCAATAACTTTAGCCCATGCAATCTTTGTACTTCAGAATTATGATAGTAGAGATTGTATTTACACTGCCGCCAATACCGCCGCCAATTGCCGAGCGACACAAAACAAAGACAAGAGATCTCAACACAGGTACTATTAGTGACAAACGTGATTGTCTAAAGTTCTTTTCCAAAAGAGTAACTTGTTCATGTCTTAAGGATATGTATCAGATAGCGAGGAAAACTCTTCCAACGTTGGGGTTCTGTTACTATTGTGACGAAGTAAAGGATCGAATAGCTTTACCTGTATGTAGCAGATGTATGATTACACAGTACTATTCAAGAGATTGTCAACTTGCCGACTGGCCTGAGCATAAGAGGGGTTGTGATATGTATGTAAATGCTCATGCAGAACAGACTGCAAATGAGTCAAAGTAGAACTCACAAAAGAATTTCATATCAAAATACGTGTTAGTTAGCATGCCTGGGTAGTACTCGAAGTTCTAGGACATAGTCTATTTAATAAACTACTAAAATATGTGCCTAGATAGATATTATAGACGAGCTAAACCCACTTTTTTGGCTTTGTGTTGAGCTTGGTCCAGTCATGTTCTTGTTTCAATTGCTCATCCAAAAACTTTACAGCCGAAGCGTCCTCTTCACGGAGACGACTATTTTGCGTCAACTCCATAGCCTTTTCCTCACCTACTTGTCGTACAAATTTTTCCAGCCATGTAATCATTGTATTGTCTTCTACCAATTCCTTTACATTGTTTCGTTTGTCAAAGTAAGACCTTCCTCGTGGATCGAAGCCAATTGATCGGAATGATTCCCAACTTCCCACATAGTGAACAACTCTAAACGGCATCAGTTTGTTGTTTGGCCAAGCATTTGATCCAGTGCATAAGCTTTTTATCCGATGTGGATTGTCAATAGGGTTATTGTTATATCTTGAGGCGTCAACAATGGATTTGCCGGTTTGTGGCGAAGTAAGTGGCACACGATGACGATAACGCAATGTGTGAAAGAGTGTTGTATTTAAACCATAATGATGAAAGATTGATGATGATGTCATATTGCTGCCATCGTCTTCTTTGTCTTCTTCTTTGCCTTCTTCTTCTTTAGATGGAACCAAATATCGGGCAAATGTAACACAAGCCAAATCTTTATCTATATCCCAATGAGATACAACATCTGCGATTGTAGTAGATGACGATTGATTCTCAAACTGAATCCTCGTAGAGGATCCTTGGTATTCTTGCTTTCTTACAGACTCTTTTTCCACCTCGTCAAGGTAGTTGAAGGCAAGATATTCATCAACATCAATGATCATAGTCCATGTGTAATTCTCAGCTCTAAGTTGTGATAAACATGCCTCATAAAATTTGTTTTGACGATGCTGCTTTCTTCTTCTCAGCTCGTCATATGTTGTATCTTCGTTTAATGTAAATTCTTTCTTCTGATAATACATATTCCCATCTTTCCACCACGAATCGTTCTTCCATATACTAATGTCCATCCCTGTATTGTCTTGAAAGGCATGTAATATCGGCGTCGGATCTGAAAGATGCGCGTCATCACAGTTTATGTGACGAAAGAGAGGAGATTATAACATATGTTAGCACAAATGATATGCAAGGGCAATCAATAAAGGCAAACTAAGGTCAAACAAAGCAGTCAAGTCGTCGAGACTTCACATATTGAACACACGAATATTTATATCATAAAACAATACTATAACGCGGACTTTCCAGTGTATGACATAACATCCACACCAACAATCAAACGACGCAATGGAAGAATCGTATAATGGTATGCCATCCACTCTGGTAAGATAATATTGTCATCTTTGATTATAAGACATGCCGAAAATGGAAAACTGAAACTGTCGGGTAATATGGGCATAGCATCGTCATCATTACTATTCTTGTCTATAGTACTGTTTGTCACTTGAATGAGGGAAGAAAACTGAATGAATGACAGAAGAACAACAATCGTCCATATACAAATTATTCGAAATGTCTGCCGATTCATTATCATCCTGTCACTATATATGTTTGAAGTATATTTGGTGCACTGTGTTGTGTGTAATTTTTTGATGTATATTGGACGGCGCTGTATTGATTATTATTTGTACAGCCTATTGCTGTAGGCGGTTTGATATGGTATTATTAGATATACTGCCGGCGGATATTGTTGATATTACTCAATAACTATTTGCAATTGTCCTTCTTAGTAGGAGGATAGTATTTTGGTACGAGCAGTACGAGCAGAAGGTGCACCTTAGACAAGAATTTGCAATAGATTGGTAATCTGCCCTAAACAAATTTTATTATTCGACTACTAATAGGGTTAAGCGATATATAATATGGATTGGGTACTAATAAGCGTTATTATGGCCGTAGGAGGTGGGCGGGGGTCTCAATTCTCAATATATATATCGTACAGTCTCTCTCTATTGTAGAGAGAAGACGAGAATATTCCACACAGAGGTATTTCTCGGGGGACATAAAGAGCAGAAAAAATCATTATTCACCTGTATTCACTACATATTTCGATGCATCCTCTCAGGTTAGAGGGTCTAGAGCTAGGCGGAGACAGATGGACGTTGATTGTGCTAATAATCATTGCCTGCGTTGGTAGTGAAATCATAGACATCAAATTTTGTGCACATCATGTGTTGCAAATCAATATTATCGGCGTTTGCCATCCTTCTCCTTGTTGTCGTAGTATGTGTTAGTGCTGATGATAACAATAGAGTACCAAATATAGTCAACGATTATATATCTTCACGTCGTGATCTTAAGAAGAAAAACAATGGTGGAAAGCCACGAGGAAAGATATCAAAGAATGATAAACGCGGTAAGAAAAGTAAGGCAAAGAGTAAGAAAGCTGCAAAGAACAATAATATATTTCATAAAGATGATACACGACAACCAAATAACACACCATCGCCGCCGCCACCGCCATCTTCTAGTGAAGATGAGATCATCATGTGTGATATTGAGAATTTCATATCCGTAACGACATATGAACAAAAAAGTGGCTGTGATTATACATTCAAGGTAACAATTGGTTGTAACGCCGACCGTACCTTGTGCACCTACGAGGAGGAATCGATAGGCGAGAAGACCGAGGGTAGGTCTGCCTATGATACTTGCACTCCATTTAACCCCGACAGTTTCGGTATGCTTACATATGATAAAGAGAAGCAACAATGTATACTCGGAGGCGAGAAAGGGCTTGAGTTAAAGGACAAAATAGATTCAAATTCAAATTGCAATGTCAAGTATAATGTTCAGATAGTAATGGATGTAAAGGATAGTTCTACATTGTTCCTTTATTTCAGTAATAATGGCGGTATGAGTTTTTATAATTTGAAAGAGCCTCGTGTGGCCACGAAGGATATTAATAAGCGTCGTCGATTAGAATCGGCATGCGTCCAAGATGATTGTACCTTGGATGAATACGAGAAGGATCCTTTCTTTGTCTCATCAAGCGAGGGTAGAGACTGGAATATCAATAACGGATGGGGTCTCAGTAAAGAAAAGCCGTTTAAAACACTCCAAAAGGCAATTAATGAGTACAAAAATGCAATAAATACAAGGAAATGTCAAATCATTTATGTTATGGAAGGTAATTATACAAATAATAGGTATGAAGACGGTGCCAAAACAAGTATAAACAATGTAATAGCAAGATTAGATGGTGTATCACATCTCAAGATATTGAAAGATCTGGAGGCAACGAGTACTCCTAAATTGATATTCAATGGACCCGGCGGTATCATCCAAAGTGGTGCTCCAATCTCCTTTATTGAGATCGCACATTTAGAAATCGTTGGTCCTAATGCAGATATTACATATGATATGGCAATGGAGGATCGATACAATACAGTTGCAAATGGTTCGGGATCAAATTACTTCAGAGGACGTGGTATAGCAATATGGAATGGTCATAATATTAACATACATCATATGCTAGTTCATCATTGCCCGAACTCGGGTATCCGCGTTAATAAAGGAGATTATATATAAACATTACTGATAGTAAGGTCTACTCAAACACTTGGTGGAGCTCAGCAGCGGAATCGGCAATAGTATTGGCAGAAAGCGTGGACATTGATACAGAGAATAAGATCAAGATGAGGCTGAATCGAAATATTGTTCATTCTAATATGAACAAGATACCATACTACAATCCAAATTATGCATGGAATGAAAGTCCAATTGCAGGCGATATTGATTGTTCGACTTATCCGGATTGTAGGACGGAAGTCGAGTCCTTCCTTGAAAGATATCCCAATCTTTTTAAAGGTGATTGTCCATGGCAGTGTCGCTATGGGAAATCAAGTCAGGGTGAGTCATGTTGAAAGTTGTTCATTGCATATGTCATTTATTGTAGCACAACCGTTGGGGATACAGCTAACCTCCTTTGCAACTCTCAACACTCTACAGACTACATAATTGATGGCATGGGTGTGTATGTTACACGAAATAAAGACACTTATTTTCATGGCCAAATGGAGCTATCCGACAACGTTGCCTATGACAATGGAATTAACGGATTAGTCTACCACAGAACTGATCGTGGCTATGTCCAACGGAACAAAGTTTATGATAATGGCGTCATACCATTAGATTTAGAGACAGAAGTTGAGCATGATTGGCATCAGAATTTGGGCAAAGGCCGACAACCGTATTCCGGCATTGTTATAAATAATGCCAAAGGCGTACGTCTTTGGAGTAACATTGTTAAGGCTCGAGATGAGAACGATTTTGCCTATAATATGATATCTGATGGATCTACTGCTGGATCTATCACAAATGGTGGTAATAACGCAGTTTGTGAAGGAAAGGTGTCACAACGATTGGAAACTTGGCGGAACAATCAAGGCAAATCTCTATTCAGAACAGACACTAGTGTCTGTGTCTTCCCCTAGAAAACGTTCGTTTGTTAATTGTATAGACTATGGTAAATGTACTGCATATGGTTTAGTTTACGTACTGTCGTCATCATCGCCCTGGACCAATCTATATAAGTCATGTCTCTTTTGAGACATTGTCGGTATTGCAATCCTCATCTCATCTACCTTATTCATATCCAAGTCTGCAACTACCATATTAGGTTGCTCATCACATGTTGCCACAACCTCACCCCACGGTGATACTACTGTTGAATGTCCCCATGCTGAGTAATGTGGATACTTCCCTTCTTCTTCCGGTGGTGATGTTCGTGCTGGACTTGCTGTTAGTACATAACATTGACCATCCACTGCTCGAGCTCGTTGCAATAGCTCCCAATGAGCTGGACCAGTCGTCAAGTTGAATGCTGTTCATTTTGGTATAAGAGAGACAACATTGAGTAAGATCAAGTTTATAGAAAGAAAATACAACATATCACCATATCAGCAACATACCTCCGGGATATATTAACACTTTGCATTGATGTATCTGAGTCAAAAGAAGAGCATATTCTGGGAAGCGAATATCATAGCTGAGTGTTAGCAAAGAAGAGTTGGTAAGTAACCTAACGATCAACTCAAATAAGTATAGAACAATCTCATAGACAGGTATACATACCATATTCCAACACCAATTCTACCTATACCATCAACATCAAAGTAGGTAGCCCCCTGTTCACCTCCAGTTAATGTTTCACTCTCCTGAAAGCATATCCCTCCTGGGACATTAACATCAAACAAATGTACCTTACGATGTTTACCAACAACTTTACCACTTGGATTGATGATTAGACATGTATTGTATATCTTATTATCATTGGATACTTCCGGTATAGATCCTCCGACAATATACATGTTTGTTGATTTTGCAATTTGCATTAAAAACTTTGATGATTCACCCCACTCTCCACCTTGCTCGTCATCTTCAGATAATGAATCGCCGACATTTGGTAATACTTCTGCATACTCTTGAAAAGCTGATGTAGCATATGGACTATTCCATATCTCAGGTAGAACACATAACTGAGCACCAGTTTGATATGCTTTTTGTATGTATTCTTTTGCTGTTTGTATGTTGCTTGATTTGCAAGATGTTACTGGCAGTTGCAGTAGAGCTACTCGATTATTCGTTTGTTGTATTATATCGGTATTTGTGGTTGTTGTAGAAGATAGTGATGTCGACGTTTTAGTTGATGATGTGATGCTTCTTTGATGTCTATTGTTAGATTATGCCGATATTGAAGTGGGGAGGACGAATGTTGATGTTTGTGATCTTCTCGCCGCCGATGATACAAAAGTTGATATTCTACGAGCACTAGCACTACCAACTGCACTGCCACATGGAAAAGACGTAGCAATACACAAGGCTTTGACGGCGTATTTCATCTGCATAGTAGAGCAAAGAAGTAGACACATACCACACTGGCGATATTCGTTTCATCGCCAAAATAAAGAGTTGATTCAATTTCTTGTTTACTTAGTTTTTAGTGGTGAGATAAGGGGAGAATATGGCGTCTATTTTCGGCACCAATAAGCGTCGACGGACTGCCGCTGATACCCTACATATTAGTGATTTACCTGTTGGTTTCATAGCTGATGTATCGGTGTATTTAGATAAGCCATCGAGGGCGATATTAGCGGCAACTTTGAGTGCACCTTCCTCCTCATGGAAAAATGATAATTTGATGCGCCGACTATCACCTATTAGTACAGCCATCATATCAGCATCACAATGGAATACATTGGATTTTGAAGAGATTGAAAAGGAACTTGCAAATAAACTAAATGATGATGATATCCGCGCTGTTTTAAAATGTATAAGTGCACAAGATGTGCTCAAAAAGTTAAAATTATGTGGTTGTATCAACATTACAGGTATAGGGCTAAATCCATTAAGAGGTAGTGTTGTATTAGAGCAGATTGATTTAAGCCTTGTTAGAAAGTACGAAGACCCAAGAATTAAATCTATACCAAAGATTTCTGAAGAGGCAGTTTTACCCATCCTCGACAGTCTCATTTCAGCAGATGGTTGTTCATTAAAACATATAGTGTTTCCTCACATATGGCGTGTCGGTGAAAGGAGAGTGTCAGACGAATCATTCCAAAGAAGATACAATACCATGTTCATGAGGAGAATCAATAGTTGCTCGCATTGTAATGCCAACATGAGAGACCACGAATATTGGATGAGTGGTAATGTACATTGCAACGTCTGTTATGATTGTCTCAAACCATTCTGTGAAGAGTGTGTCGATGAGGTAGGATTGGAGAATGGGATTCTGACTTATTGCCCTTACTGTGAAAAAGATTTCTGTCGGGACTGTGTCCCTAGAATACTATGTGCTGATAGAAGTTGTCATGAAATGGTATGCAGTGGGTGTGCAGAGACTTGTCATGTTTGCAGAGAACGTAAATGTGCGAATTGTTTATTCTATTGTGAATACTGTAAAAGAATACGCTGCTCTGATTGTTCATCGTATGGTTCTGTGAAGGCATTGGTTGTACAAAAGCACATTGTGGGGAATGTTATGATGGCAAAGAATGCGATGTCAAGCCTTGTGAGGAATGTGATACCTTCTATTGCTTAGGTTGCAGAGTTGAAAAAGTAAAGAAAGATGGAATGGCTTCTTGCCGTAGTTGTGCTGCTGACATAACTCCATTGGTAGTAGTTGATGAGATGAACAAGCTCCGCAAAGAAAATGAAGAGCTAAGAGCAAAGGCTGCCAGGGATGCAGAGGAGAAAGAAGCCGCTGAGGCAAAGTTGGAAAGAATCGCATTATTAACCCGAGTGTGAAGAGGGGCATTCCAAGTACATCTGAGGATCGTGGATGGTCATGGTAAGAGGTTCACTTGCTTGTGTCAATACATTTGTTTTCTAATTTTAAGCATACAATATCTGACTTGTGATTCTCCCTCTCCCAATCCCAACGGCAATGACTTACTGTTAGGCACCAATAATCACTTTAGTTATTCGATAGAGTCAGAGCTACAGAGCCAACTTTGCCATTAAACTCCTTTGCTACTTCCTCCCAAGCCATCTCAACTGCGACTTGGTCCATGGCATGTGCATTTAAAGTTGGTCCAGCCGTGTTTACCCACGAAGGTCCAACACAAGGATCTTTCAATCCACCGTAGATGCCATAAACTTCTTCAGCTTGAATCAATGGACAGGTACATTCCATCGTGGCTTCACCGGAGAAGTAGTTGTTAGTAACGGGCTTTTCTAATACCCGGCAAGGAGCAAGCATGCAGTTAGGAATTAACCGCACTTCATTAGGAGAAGTAGCACACTCCCACGTGAGTATCATATCTCCATTATCATCAAATTCAATCCCATTCTCTTCTTCCAGTTCACGAGAGTATGTACTCACTGCATCTGCACCTGGCCATAGGCTACCATCGGAAATTGCATTACAAAGCGCTGAAGCTGGTTGAACTTGTGCGTCGGGTGGAGCTACATCAATTCGAGCCTGAGATTCCCCGAAGATACCATAACATGGACAATTGGCGGTTTTAGTTGTCTCGTTTAGTGTACAATTGGCAAATGCACAGAGGGCATAAACGTCTTCTTCACAGGTTACTAATGGTGAGTTGGATTCAGAATCATTGAGCTCCAACTCGACAGGATACTCTTCCATATCAAAGTCCTTGGGAATAATAGGGGAAGTAACAGTATCGAAGAATACCCAATTTACCATAGTACCAGAGCGAGAGATATGAGTAAGATATGAGACAAATATGTGCATATGATGAGATATGATGTGTGCACTTACCTCCGAAGGGTCTTCTGGGGCGGCATATGCGCCATTGACACGAACGATGCGGCCATTACAGTTAGTGAAAAGAGCTTCATGATGATGTATTTGTTGTTAGTTGTATATTTTAAGATGATGTGGCTTTGTGTTTTTTGAGACTCTGACAAACGGGTGAAATGATACTATGTAAGGCCCCAAGATGCGTTACATTCTTGGGGCCTTGTAAAGAAACAAGAGCTTAAACTGAACTTGATATGTATGCAAGAGCAAGACACTTTTAGGCATGTACCTTTCGCTAAGAAAATGGAAATGGAGAGATAGCAAGAGAATAGACTAGCAAAGGCCGCCAAGGACTTAAGCTCTGAGTCTGATTGTGAGAAGGAGGAGGTTACTTTGAAATAGGAGTGTATGTGTTTAGGTAAGAGGTTCACTGTCAATACATTTGTTTTCTAATTTACATCATACATTTCATCTGACTTGTGATTCTCTTTCTTCCAACTCTTCTACATCAAAGTCGTCTTCAGATGTCATGCTCATATAAATGGCACCCCATTTCACTTCACCAAAGGGAATTGGTTGTACAAATGACCGCTGTGGGGGCAGCCCACAATCAAAGCCAGTACTACCGTAATCTGACCACCGCCCTTCCATTGCAGCAGTCCTCACAGCGTCCAAATACCATTCTGCGGCCGGTGGCCACGTCAAGTCGTACCCATCTTCATAGAAAAAGTCTGTTTCATCCACCACCGGTATTGATATGGTTGTTGCTAGTTGATGTTGTTAGTATTAGTAGGCAGGTGATGAGGTAGAAACGATGTGTTGATTTTGAGGACTAACTGAGACTTTAATTTTATCATTTCAGCCCCAAGAACGTTATATTCTTGGGGCCTTATAAAGCTATAATATATCATTAAAGCTATAAACCGAGCTACATAGTTCCTATCAATACCAAGACACTCTTAGGCCGCCACTCAATGATTGATAGAGTTTACGTTTTATCGCCAATTTTATTTTATAGAGTTAGTATTTGTGGAAGAATGGTAGGTTCATTGGCGATGTATGGTGGCTACTTGGCACGTCAGTTAGAGAAGATTAGGTGAGTCTATTATATATGAAGCGCCGGGGGCGGAGTAATGTGTGGTTTGATTTGATATGCAATGCAAAGTGCGTTTTATAAAAAATGACAATTGCAAAGAAATTTCACCTCTGATAATCTTCGTATGCAAGTACATAGAACTACATTACACAATAGTCAAAAGTCAATTAGTAGTATAATAAAGTTACAACGATAGTCATATGGGTATATACTGAATGTTATCATCATTAGGATGGTTGTGTAATCACAGCATATTGAATGACACAATGTATAATACAAGTAGTCAATAGTTATATCATGAAATATACGATGAATTACAATCACTTTTACTTTGTTTAGCGGAGCTCTATACACCACAACACAAATAAATTTACATACATACTACATATATAACAAAAATGGTATCAAGGACATCAAGGAAGAAAAGCAAAGGGAAGGAAAGAAAGGCCAAGAAGAAGGATATCGATGAGAGTGTTCGGAAACGCTTAGCGTGGTTCAGATGGGCAATAGGGGATAAGAAAGAAGATGGGGGGATAGTTATGGCATGTAATCATGGGTGTGGTGATATACCAATATCTGCATCGGATG
>Ga0214477_101255_pt1 | contig 13065 bp, 9 predicted proteins | sample M1_20Mar14CPVII9_FD_165058 | JGI IMG/M metagenome (GOLD analysis project Ga0214477, IMG submission 165058) | Marine eukaryotic communities from Monterey Bay, California, United States - M1_20Mar14CPVII9sort6BwellC16 | ecosystem: Environmental > Aquatic > Marine > Unclassified | place: USA...
ATCAAAAGGAAAGTTGTCCCGAGATTGAATTCCCACAACAACAAGATCCATTTGGTTATAGAAAAGTTGATGATTTCTTCTACGCAGTTAAGAAGTGTAAGGATATAAATCACTTTTGTGTCCAAGGTGGTGATGCCAATATGGAGATTATTAATTATAAAGGATCTAATAACGTCGGTACAGCCGAAGAAGAAGGAGATGATACTGATAAGGATGATGCACCAAAAGAAGAAGGAGATGATACGAAAGATGATAATCTTGACCGTGAGCCATTTCACTTCATACACATGGTTCCCTTTCGAAATTACAATAATTGGGTTGAATCTGCCATCAAACAGATTTATACAATCGATGGCAGTTGTAATCGAATTGACAAATTGTTAGATGAAGGATGTTTTGGTTATAGAGAACTTTACTTTGAGCTATATCCAAAGATTGTGCTGAGTATGTTGACGGGTATGGCGTTTGATGCCAATGGTGATGAAAATGTACGAAGCAAAGACAAGCATCATATACTTCTATACAACTATGTCGATTTATTAACTATTGTGACACGAGTTAGTGACTACTTTGATATTGAGCCAATGCCTGGCACCAACTCGAGAAAGAAGGAGGTAAGAGCTGAAGGCACATGTCCATCCGAGATATCAGAAAAGTTTCATACCTGTTATGATGATTCATTGATGACTAAGTCAGATGCGATCAGAAACTTAGAAATGGAGAGTAAGAGACGAAAGGATAAGGATAGAAAGTTCAAGACTCTTTTAGCTCGTATAAAAAAGGTGGAGGATCAACAGAAGGGGTTGGAAAGCTAAAGTTATATGAATAGGTAAATTGTTAGCTATTTCATGCCATCTTAGATCTCTATAAATGTGTGCTATTATCTCGTCTTTTGAAATCTTGTGTGTGAAGCAGAGAAGCTTTACCTTCATCCCCTTTAGACGGGCATACTCCTCTCTCGCGCAGTCAGTGTTTCTTGCTCCCAAGCCTCAATTGTTTAGTCAGATGAGTTATTGTAGACCACTGCTGAAGTTTTACTGTTCTTCAGTGCTGATTGCATTGCATGTGAGTCTTCGCATCCACTCATATTGGTATAAACAATCCCAACAGACCAAATACACCTAAAAATACTGCTGAAGACAGACAAACCCTAAAAGCTGAAGATGATGGAGCCCTTGTTGATGGCTTGAATGTGATACTTCTCTTGTTAGGTGGAACTGCCGATGGTGGAGAAACTATTTCGTCATCTGTTGAAGGTTTACTTGGTGGATATGATATTGTTGGCTTTGCACTGGTGGGCTTAGAGCTTGGTACATTGTACTCTGATGGAGTGTTATTTTGTAAACATGAGGCTCCAAACATTGTTGAATGATCTCCGTGAAAGTTACTTCCTGATACCATTATTTCTCCGTCCAGCTTGATATTGTATATATTGTCTCCTATTGAATCCTGTATTGAAAATGTGTAGCATGAATTCAATGTTATGCATCCTTGGACGTAGTAGAGACTGCCATTACTGTTGATATCTGTTGATGTCACAATCGAGTTACCAATAATGTCCTCAAGACTCCAACTAATGTAGTCGTCTACAAAGTCTGATCCTTCGACAAAGATCTCCAACAATCCCATATTTCTTCCACATATTCCAGTTGGTGTAGAAGTTTGTATTGAGCTAGGAGTTGATGAAGGCATCTCTGATGGAAATGTGGTGGGTGATAATGGTGCTGGTGTAGGCGATGCAGTCGGTGGTATCATACACTGCAACTGTTGTCTATTCATAATGCCATACTCAGTACCTGACGCTACTTTCAAGCCATTCAATCGAACACTATATCCTCCAGTGCCATTCTCACAGCACAATCCATCATTCCCAGCATCATACATGACAAATGTATAACACTTTCGAGGCAAGCAGCGATTTACATTGACTTGAGCATGATCATCGTAATCATGTCCAGAAAGTACAATTGTATCTGAATAGGTTTCAAGCAGTGCCCATGATACCTCTTGTCCATTGCCGTCTACAAGAAGCAAGAGTTCAAAATATACTTCATCAAACTCACAAGAAGATGATTGAAGGAATGAAAATGACATTTCTGGTGATGTAGCAGAAATATCAGATATAAAGTGATTTGTTCGAGTAACTAGCCCTTGACGATATGAATCTGTATTGGGGAATGGACCAAGGCTTGGATTTGCTTCCTCACTTGGAAAAAAATAATCTACACCAAAGTAGGCATCATAACGAAATAAATCACCATAGTCTCCTCTATTATCACCCTTCTCAAGATCATACTTTCCATCTGCTTGGAGTAGAGCAACATGATAGTGTAGATTGTTTGCAGGCCAACCCGACTGTCCAGGGTATCCTTCACGAGAGTTGGAATACAATTGATTGTAATCATCTATATGCCAAATTGCCAGTCCTCCCAACCCAAGCAAAGCATCAAAGCTTCCCGGTTGTCGATTCTCGATCAATAAATACTCGGATGAAGATCTAAGAAGTTCAATTTTGTATACTTCTGGATACTGCCAAGATTGTCGCAATGTAAAATCACCACTAGTTTCAAGTGTGGTTGGCGTGACCCATCCCAACTCAATCTTTGACCAAGGACTGAGCATTGGAGGATAGTATTGACTTGCATCTATTCCCCAAGAATCTGACATTAGACAATACGTTCCGATGCCATTGCCTCCTTGAGGATCATACAAGTCTGGTAAGCCGAGGAAGTGACAAGTCTCATGTGCAATTACACCAATTCGTGATATATCCGAGCCGCATACTCCCCATAATCCTGGATTGATATGATAATTTGAAACACTAACAGTTCCATCTTGACTTGTCCATGTACCTGTGTACATGAACCAACTATGACTCCAAATCCTATTAACTTCTATATTTCCATAACAATCCGAGCCACCGAACTCAGCTCCATATCCAGAATGAATGATTGTGATTGCATCAATAAAGTCATCACCTTGATTATAGTCTGTATTGAATTGACTCAAATCAAAGTTTGGATCAGCATCGATAACATCCAATGCCTCTCGAATTGCCTCAAACATTAATGGTCCAAGTCCTGATTTCTTATCAGCATAATAAGCTTCAGTTTGTGATACTGTTATCCATGACGGATATATTATTGATTCTAAACTAAATGTTCCATATGAATTGGCAAGGAACACATCGTTTACACTTCCACTTGGTGCTAAAGTTCCTTTGCCTCCTGGCCCATTAAGTAAAACATCATAATCTTGTACACTTGGTAATGTTCGATTGGTATGATCTGCAAACCGTATCAATATAACCAGATTCTTTAATGTGTTTGTATTTGACATTAACTTTCGTCTATTGGTGTGTTCTTGCAAATTGCGACGACCATGTTGATTATGTTCTTCTTGTCTGCTTGTTTGTATATTATTTCTTATTGGTTTGAGGTGTTTTTGTATTGATCTCAATCCCCCTCCTCCCCCGTTGATTGTTGTATGATTATCATAAGTATTATACTCACCAAATCTAATACCAGTGCTAACCAACTCACCGCTATTATCATCAAGCGAAGCGTAATAAAGTTGTGCATATGACGACACGTCATTTTTATTTTCTGGGTCATCTATTAAAGTATATCCATTACTGTCTTCATACCAATGTAATGTTTCGTCTCCCTATATTTGGAAGAAGAATAGAGAGGAAGGGTGTAGGAGGAGATGGAGGTGGCGATGAGTATGATATAAGATTGGAAGTAAGTGGTGGGTTGGATAAAGGAAGATATTGATGGAGAATTTTATGCACCTTGAGATAGATTGGATGATGGCCATCATTTACGAAGATTGGATTTGGATTTGCAGATATCGCTTCAACTGTACTATTTCTCAGTAATAGAAGCACAATTGCTTGTGCTAATATTATCAGTATTGATGTTCTTATCATTGTCTTTATCTCGAGTTTCGAGTTTATGACTTATGATTGTATTGCAATGCTAGATTTCAATCCCAGGAAGGTCAGCTCACAAATTTATTTCTATCCCTTGACTAGCGCCGTCTCGTGTCTTAGGCAGGGGTGATCCACAAATAAAAGAACGGCATCTAAATATTACTATGTAGTATAATATAAGAACCATTCATTAGCCGCCGAATTGATTGATCTCTCTTTATGAGTCTCACGGGAACGTATGTGTTACCTACTATGTGTCATTGAAGGATACCGATCTTTGCAATGCTGCTAATCCACAATGATAACATAAACATACCATTCTACGCCGATTTTAACCATGCTATCCTCAACATTTAGACGTGCCGCTACTGTGGCAGCTCGCAGTAGTACCACTAGCAATATAGCCACTCGAGCATTTGCTCAAGGTCCAGCCGCTGGCGGTCAAATTAGTGATGAATTACTTGCAAAGTTGGGGAACTTGTCAACACAAGCATTAGTCGATGGATTATGGGTAATGGGATGGCCTTCTGCACAGATCGATGGTGCCCGTCCATTAGATCCATCACATAAATGTGTAGGGCGTGCGGTAACATTAAACTTTGTACCTGCCCGACCTGATATTGCCCAAGATAAACCACCAGGTGGAGAATCACCAGAGTATGAAGCTTTTGAGAAGTGTGGACCAAATGAAGTATTGGTAATGTCCTCAGTGGGTCCTTGGGAGAGTGTTGGTGGTGATATTAAATTCTTACGATTGAAACAACGTAATATTGGTGGATTAGTAACAGGAAAGTCCGCGTTTGTATTGTTTTATCATATGAATTTGTGTGTTCAATATGAAGTCTCGGTGACTTGGTTACTTCATTTGAACGTAACTCTTGCCTTATTTGATTGACTTTTCAAATCTCATGTAATAACATAAGTTACTATCTCCTCTCTTCCATCATCATGAACCTGAAACGCGGATCTTCCAGATGGGTCTGTACGTGATACTGATGAGATTAACAATTATGGATTCCCCTGCTTTTCATATTCGACTACTGCACGTCAAGGACCTGCGGCTATGCAGCCATGGGAATGTAATGGAGTTGTTAGTGTTAGTGGAGTAACTGTTCGACCTGGCGATGCAATTGTGGGTGATCAAGATGGTGTTGTGGTTGTACCTGCCAAGGTTGCCGAAACAGTATACAATATTGCACATGGACGTGAGGAGATTGAAGAAATTGTCAAGGAGGAACTAATTAAGAACCCAGGCCCTCCTGGTAAATTCTACCCCTTCATGTCTGGAAAGGTTAAGGTTGATTCGCCATTGGGTAAATTATTGGCTACCAAGGGCATCACACCAGAAAATAGTAATCAATTTGAAGGATCTGCTGATTGGTAATGTTTGGTATAGGAGAGAAACAACAAAACAAACTGCTAGAGTGGGTATGAACAAGAGAGCTAATGATATCAGTGCTGCTATTAATGATTCAATAATAAAACACAACTGAATGGAAATTTACTTTTATACCCGAGTTATATCGAGTAGTGTTGTGAGAGGTATCAATTTGCTCTTTTCGTCCATTTGTTTTGTTTGTGAAGAAACTGCAGTAGTTTGCATATAATACCATGCGCCTGGAGTTCCTACAAGCCCGTCACTGTCTTGGAAATGATTATGCATTAAACTCTTATTTTGTTGCTGTGACACGTCTTGTGTACTTTTTGTTGACAACAACAAATGATGTAAATGAACATGCACATCTATAGATTTCGGCCACGAACCGTCAATATCATCATTGATACTTCCAAACTCATGCACAATATCAGCTACTGTCAGTAATTGACCATTCTTATCAGCATGATTCTTTAACAGCAGTCGATTCCAAATCTTGCAACTCAGCTGTTCTTGATTGCGGCGTAACTCTTGTTTTACCTTTTCCCTCTTAGCTAAAATGAGAAGCTTTGTCAATCCCTTGTTCTTTCGTATTTGAGATATATCCATTCCAGTTTGCTTCGGCTTATTTCCATCATTCTTGCTCTGCTTTGGTTTGCATGTATTGATAGTAGATCTATACATTCTAACTTTTCGTCTAAAGGTCTTTGAGTGCTCTGGCGCTTTTGAGATAAGCTCTCCTACATCATGTCCAAATACATTGAATCCAACAATTACTCGTGAAAGTGAGCTGTTGTTTTTGTCAGTAGTGATACTTTCAACAGGAGCACTCAAATGAGGCAAGTCTCCTCGATGCACTATACCTCTATTGAAGGCGTAGGGTATTGTTACCCATTGAGTATTGTCATTTGTGTGTATTCCTTTTGGACACTGATCAGTGTTATCATTCTTCTCTGGTCGTCTCCAACCTCCACTAGAATCTCCAGATATATTGCCCTTGTAGCCATGCTCCGAATAGTGATCTAGTCCTCGAAGATTGACACAAAACTCTCCACCTTTCATCGTTTGATTTTGATTAGTATTCGGTCTTTTCTGATCATTCCAAAGCTGGCTGCATTGGATAGTACCGGCATACAATGGGGGCACAGTCACATTATACTCATATCTTAATAGCTCACCATAATCGATGTGATATTGTACTGAGTTACCTGTATTTGATGAGAGTGCCCATACAGCAACTCCATGAGCTTGTTTGAGAAATTCTGATGATTGAAATAGTGTTGTCGTATCTTTAGATGATTTGCCAATCTTGGTTTGGCCAGTTTGATCTTCATTGGGTATTGTTTGTAGAAAGAATTTTGATACAGCTTCAACTGCAAGAGAATGGCGAATATAGTCCATATCTTCAACTTGTCTGTATATATCACTGCCGTCTGTGTTGGTCGTATCAATATTTTCTTCCTTCTTTTCATCTGTGGACTGTTTATTACTTAGTTCTTGCCATTTGCGAAATCGAATCAAATATTGTCTCCAAGCTATCAAATACTCTTTAAAGTTACTGCAATTGTTATCATTTGTATAATGTTCAGATAAACAGTTTCCTTTTAAATCCTTCCATTCTATCCATTCTAAAGCCTCTTGTATTGTAACATATGTACCCCAAGGACTCTCTCCTTGCAACAATGTCGGTGCACCGTCAGTATTAATTTGTTTTATGTCTTTATCTTGTTGAGTTGGTATTGTACTACTTGTTGCAGTGACTTCATATAGCATCCGCGTGCTATTTGGGTTAAGGATGCCATCGTAAATGTAAACAACCGGTTCTGCTGTAGATACAGCAGCATCATATCGTACTATCCTTGGAGTTGAAGAACAAAGAGCATCGTCATTTTTACTTTGCTCTTCTTGAAATGTTTCTGGGATATGCCCATCGTCATAAGCCTCAAGTTTGCCACCATGGCTTTCAAATGCTGGGAAATTGGACTCCATGTAAGGTATTGTTTATATCTATCGGCTCCAAACGCAGCTTAAACAACTAACGTTGTCATCGAGTTAGAGTCTGGCACTAAGGCATTGATAAGGATACCGTATTCCAATGAGTTCATGTACTGTGCGTTGAAAGTTGTTACTAAACTAAAGATGAAGGCATAATATATAATATAAGACAATCGGTGCATAATTGAGAACTTACTAATTAAGCTTATAAGTCCTTCAGAAAACGCAGGTGCAATCCAAAACTCTATTTACTATCTCTAACAGTCTAACAGATACAACACGTTTTCCAAAGAACTAACAATGACAAATAACATAGAAACATACTAGACAGGTACCATCACTAAGGTACTATTACTTTTCACTTCGAGAAGATGATTGGGGTATACTTAGCTTTCATTCACCTTGCGTTCACTTCCATTGTCGTCGACCTCAAGTCCTCCGACATCTCTAATTAAACCAGATCGTACACTAATCTGTTGGGGTGGTTGATTGGGCCCCTGTTGGTTGGCAGCACTATCATAACCTTGTGAGCCAGGTGGTCCTGCTTGGTAGTATTGATCTTGGGGAGGCATACCTTGATGCATAAGAGGCATATTGCCTCCTCTGGGTTGCTCATCTGGATGTTCGGGGTTGGCTAGACCTGTTTGTGTAGGCCTGTGGGAGACACGCTTGTGCTGAACCTTGAGTCTCTTGTTTCCAATTTGGAAGCCATTCATTTGTTCGATTGCAAGCTCAGCACTCATGATGGAATCGTACGAGACGAAGCCAAATCCCTTTGATTCGCCAGTGTACCTATCAGTATATACCTTAGCACTAATGACGTTGCCAAAGGGGTTGAATGCAGTGGCAAGGTCGGCATCTGTGAGATCAATGGGGAGGTGGTAAATGAAAAGGTTGGCTCCCGCTGGACCTTCACGAGGCCTTGGCGGAACTGGAGGAGGAGGCCCTCTGCCTCTTACATCTCTAGGACCGCGGCCGCCTGGACCATACGGAGGGGGGCGCTGACCATACGGACTGTACATATTATATCCTTGGTGATATCCAGGATGCATAGGACCTCCTTGGTAGCTAACTGGAGACTGCCCATGGTATGCACCAGGTGGCATCATGAGCGGAGGAGGTTGCATACCTTGAGACATGCCAGCTATTGACGGTGAGCCATCGGCAACCGATCCTGCCTGTGAGTATTCTTCTGGAGTGGCTGCCTGGGGATAGACTGGGGACATTGCTCCGTGACCCATGTAATATCCACCTCCCATATTGCCCCGTTGATTGTACATATCATGTGATTGATGCATACCCCCATAAGGACCATTATGTCTCTGTCGCCATTCATGCTGCTTTTCTGGGTTGGCAAACTTAACCCGTATGGGTTTATCTACTCCATCTAGCTGTATTTCTCCATCGAGACTATCAATAGCTTTCTGAGCCATTTCACGTTCACTAAACTTTACAAATGCACATCCATTCTTGGCTTGATCTTGATGCATTTTCTTCCTGATAACATAAATATTTACAATTTCTCCATAGGATTCAAAGAGTTCACGAACGAGCTGTTCGTCACAATCCCTGGGTAACTGCCCTACAAATAACTTGCATGAGTCTGTATTGTGTAAATAGTGGTGGTGGTGAGTGAATGTAAGGAAAAAATTAATAAAAAATAAATGCACAAGATGTGTGCATAAATTTATAAAAAATAAATGACACCACAATAATATAAATAAACAAAAACTTACCCCCTTCGTAATCGGAATCGCTTCTATTATTGGACGTTGGTAGAGGCATTGAATCTACTTCCCCCGCAGCAGGTCTCACCTGAGCAGGCCAAGGTGCCCCATCGAATTTGAATTTTCCATGCATATCTTCAGCCACTTTCATTGCATCCTCCCCATTCTCATAGGTGACAAATGCACATCCCCTATGATTACCCGACCTACGATCGCGTATAACGGTAAGGTCAAGGATACGACCATACGGTTCGAATACAAAGGCTAGGTCTTCTTCAATCAAATTCTTGGGTACTTGCCCTATAAATAACTTCAGCGGCTGTGCTAGACGTGAGGGTTCAATATATATTGCAGGCTCATCCCCAACAACATGAGATGTATCTACCTGTAAGTGTTCTCCACCACTATTCTCTCCTCCATCACCGTAGGCTCCTCCTGCATATCCACCAGCCTGAGATGCAGGCACTGTAGCACCTCCACCAACCTGTGCTGCATAGGAAGTATTACCATACTCCCCGTATTGTCCAGCCTCTACTGTCATGGCCGGATGTCCAAGATGTTGTTCAACGCCACCCTCTGCGGCCTCTGCTGATAATTCTCCCTGTTCAGGACTTTGTGCGTGTATATCATATTCTGTATTCGTCGTCGGTTCACCCATGGTCGTAAAGTTTCGACCTTCCATCATTGGCAGTACTTGAGCCATTTAGATGATGCAATGAGAATTGAGCGATGAGTGCTTCGATCTATTATTGCAATCTCTTTTAGGGCCGGTTGGAGATTAATTATTCGAAGTATGTTTACTCGAATTAGATAAACCCTACTCACAAATTTGTCTAAATTTGTCGCAGATGCGTTGAGAAAATTGTACACAAGAAGGTGCACGTGTAATTTGCTTGTATTTTGATTAATACAAGGGGATTTTTTGCACGTATTGTGTATAGTAATATATCACGCTATATGAACTGCTCTCTTCGCTATTCCTACTTGTATTGAATGCCTTGCCATCAATCATGCCTGGTTCAACCTTATCAATGCAATAAAAAAATGATGCAGAACAAAAATAAGTCGGTCTTCGATCGAAATGTCGCTAAATAGGATACCTTCAAGAAGCAAGCGTTAACCCTTAGCTAAGTATAATGTTTGATGTATGATACTTATAGTATTGAAATAGTCTATGATAGTAATTCATTTCTCTATTGGTTACAAGTACAATTCATAGTTTTTTCCTATGATAGGATATTGGACAGCCTGTGTGTGCCAAAGTATGCATAGCTTTGTCTCGAAAAGAACAGTAATAGGCACACACGACACTTCTGATATCCCAACAATATATGCGTGTTTGTATGTAGAACATAATACCCTGCTGATGATAAAACCCGAATATGACCGATTTTTATTATAACCGTACCTCAATATATTTATATGTACATCTTCTTGGAGGTATAGTGTATAAAATTACTCGTCTAGATCAACGATTCCAGCATGAGCAGCCTTGCGAGCCAAGTCGACAGCATTCTTAACGTCATCTTGGTTCATGCTTGACGCTTCAAGATCATCAGCCTTGAGCACCTCGCGAGCAATCTCGTATGCCAACGAGGCCTTCTCCTTGTTATCGAATACACCAATGTATCGTGACTTTCCTGAAAAGTAAAGTTGAGCTTGCCATTTCCCAGACGGTCGGCAGGTAACACCGCGCAATGTAGCTTCTTGTAGCTTCCTCTTTTTGTCTTTCCCATACACTACATTCACAGCATGGATTGCATCATTGATACGACGCGCATCGGAGGGACTCGAGACAGTGTTGTCATTAGTGGAAGCCCTCTTCCTCTTGACAGGCTTGGTGGCAGCCCTTTTAGGCGTTGTTTTACGAGACCGTTGACGTTTGGCAGGGGCGGGTGCCCATTCTGGTTCAACTTCGGGGATAGGAGCGCTTTGGATAGTTGGGGGGGATCTTCTGGAAGTCTTCACCTTGTCCGCAATAGACTGACCGACTAGCGCAGATGGTTCTCCTCTCCTTGAAGACGAAGGGGCAGGCCTTGAAACCACTGGTTGAGCGACCGCAGTTTTGGGCTGTGACGTTTTCCTTCGAGTTCGTTTTGGCTGAGCAGGAGTACCATCCTTCCTTGGTCTTCCCCTTTGCCCTGGCTGTTTACTTGTAGTTTGCCCTGGCTGTTTACTTGTAGAGCCCTTGGGTCTACCTCTGCCTCTTCCTTTCTTCTTCGCAGGTTGCTCAGCAGGAGATGGATCCTCAGTTGAACCGTCATCCTCTTCTTGTTGGTGATGATATTGATCTGGATAGTCATAACGTTGCTGTGGAGCTGGTTGGCCGGGGTAACCATATCTGCCATGGGGGTGGTGAGAGACAGGCTGCCCTCCATGATACCCAGGATGTTGTTGATAGTAAGGATGATGTGCCGCCGAAGGATGAGCAGCCATGTGGGGGTGGTGATAATGTGTCATGCTAGGATGACCATACCCTGCAGGGTGTAGTTGCTGTTGCTGTTCATGATGATGTTGGCCGTAGAATTCATCCGATGTGACATCAGTCGGTGTCTTCCTCTTTGCCCTCTTCTTCCTCGTCGATGTCCTAGCACCACCAACAGGAGCAGCAGACGACGATCGAATAGACAGTTGAGGAGGACTGAAATTATTCCTTCCCCCCGCACCACTAGCACTTGCAGAGCGACCAAACTTGGGACTGATCGAGGGTCCAGAAAACATGGGCAAATGGATCTCGCTTGGTGTCGGCTGCTCGGACGTTGCCCTACGTAAACTATTCGCCAACAAAGGAGACATGAATTGAATGGGCCGTGACCCGCCACCACCACCGGGTGTGGCATGCTCGGCAAGCTGGAGCAAGGCATTCAAATCATCATCCAAGTGGATGGCCCCTTGTGCCGTATGAAGAGCACTCGCACCACCATCATTCTTGACGGGGGAATCTGCAAATACTTCACTAAAGTTGATACTGCCAGGAGTATCGGGTGCCCCCATAGTATGATGACCAGCTGCCGCGGCGGCACTTTGCTTATTCCTTCCACCTGCTTTCATTGAGGCCAATGGCGAGATGCTAATCATACTCTGTTGATTAGCGGGTATCTTGGGAGTATTTATACCAACATCCCCTCCGGCCTCTAACTTGATGGGACCATTGAATCCGTACATACCACGAGGAGTGTTGGCGCCGGAGTAGGAATTAAGTCCACCCGTTGGGGAGAACAATCCTTGGCCACCAGGAGATTGTAACATAGCAAATACTAAACAAGAGGAAATATATTTTACGTGAGGACAACAAGTCACAAAATAAAATATTAAATCCATTCTGCAAATAATAAAAACACAAGCGTACCATTGCCAGCATCCAACGGAGTGCCATCCTCTCTCCTATTATTCCCCTTACCAAAATCCATAGCAAAGTTCATTGTGGGTGTTAATCCCGCGGTCAATCCTCGAGGCGTCATACCCGAGGACATGTTGGCAACTTTACTTGTAGTACGCGGTTGTCCCGACATAAATTGAGCCTTGGGCGTACTTGGGTATTGGAACATTCCCGGTGAGAGCTTGGTTTGCTGTATAATATTGATAAATTGGGGAATAATAAACAGTATGGAAAATTAGAAAACCTTTATAAAACATATAACACATAAAATATAAGATACAAAAATAATAAAAACTTACATCACCATTTGCACCATTATCAGATGGAGGGGGTGTTTCAGACCTCTTCGGAGAATAATCAGTGGCAGTTTCCGCAGCTAATATCTCCTTCATCTTACTTCCCTTATTTTTACGTGACGAAGACCTCAAGGGACTAATCTGTGCAGCCAAGAATGAAGACGGCGGGGGAATATTACTAATAGTTTTCGTAATTGCCGTGGGTGTTGTTGAACAGAGTGATGCACTTAATCCACCTCCCTGTACTGCCGCTTGGGCAGCAGCGGCTGCTAATTCAGCCACTGCTGATAATTTTGATGTATCTACTAATGTTGCTCCCAATAACTGTTGAGGTTGTACTTTTGGTAAGTGAAGTGGTT
>Ga0214477_101256_pt1 | contig 13055 bp, 14 predicted proteins | sample M1_20Mar14CPVII9_FD_165058 | JGI IMG/M metagenome (GOLD analysis project Ga0214477, IMG submission 165058) | Marine eukaryotic communities from Monterey Bay, California, United States - M1_20Mar14CPVII9sort6BwellC16 | ecosystem: Environmental > Aquatic > Marine > Unclassified | place: USA...
AAGTTACTGCATTTCTACAAATGCACAAGTTACATGATAATCCATACAATTCATTACATTTACGATATTATGAAGGCAATTGTGGTCATTATGATTTAGATCTATGCTGTCCCAAACTTGATTATGTTCATGAGATTCTAGTTGAAAGAGATGGAAGTATAATGGACCCACTCTTCATCGCAAATGATGGACAATGCCCTCAGGATATAATACAAAGTTATACCAATACAAGTAAACGTATCATTATGGGGTATAATGGAACATGTGAAGGTACCGAATGTGCAGTGATAGACTTTGAGCTGTGTATACATGCCGAGATATTCGTCGGAAATATGAAGAGCTCAGGCGATTGGAATATCCGAGAGTGGAGATTGGCTAGATATGATAAGATGGGTATGACAAGTGTGCTGTCACGATCAGCTGAAGTATTGGCCATGGAAGAACGTACCAAGTTTATGACAAGATATATTATGGGACATTGGAGATTTAGACCTGATTGCAATGATATTGGTGCCAAGCAGAGGAAAGATCCGTGTGTATAATGATGTATGTAAAGTACTTATGACTTATGACCTAACTTCAAAATCTCTTCTGGAATAGCTTTTTTATAATTTGGTGTCTCATCATTTGTATTTCTCAGTGTTTTGTGCACTGAAATATATATTACAGTCTCTACGGTGCTGAAAAGATGCTGCAACTTGGCACTCTTTTGAACAGTATTGTGAAATCATACATCTACCGCAAACAGATAATAACACACGCTCTTTTTCTGCATTGCAATGAATGCATCTACCCGTCTTCGGTTGACTTTTCCTTGCCACTAAATGCAATGCCTTTAGACATGAGCATGATATTCTTTTCCGGAAGAACTTTAAAGCATCGCGTCTGTTGCTGATCATACCTGGATATAAATCTCTAACCTTTGTTGCTGAGTAATAACTGTTGAAGGTTCTCTGTTCAAGCCCAATAATGGTAAGTGCAACATCCAAAGGCCAGCGGATATCAACATCTTTCAACAGCATATTTGTTCCAATCATTGTCAAGATATCAACCATCATTACTATGTAACTAATATTATCCCATACTTCTCGGTGCGCTTGGTATGAACCCAATATTGCCTCTATATTCATTTCTTTCAACCAACATGCCTCAATCAAATTACAAACAGGATGAGCAACACCAAGATCTGGTACAACCACTGTATACCCATGATCACACAGTTTATCGTTGCCTATTGCCCATGCCCTCCATACTGTTTGTAACTTCTTCGCCTTCCTCTCCTTCCCTTTGTTTCTTTTCCTTGATGATGGCGGCATTATTATTAATAATATCTGTTATTCCTTGAACTATTAAACATATAGATTGAACATGGATGATACTATTGTGGAGATTATAAAATCGATACCGAATACCAACCAGTAGTTATCAACGTTTATTCTTGAAGAGCAACTCCAGAAAAAGCAAGCAAATAAATAATAATATTGTATGTAATAATATGTAGTATTTCGTTATATGCTGATTGCCCCCGCCGATACTCAGCCTCGGCCAAATACACTAAAGATCTTTGTAAATTACAACTTGTTTGCTACGCCAGTCGATTGATTATCGATATTAAAAGTTCCGCTATTGTAGGTATGCAATCAATAATATCGCGAATGACAATCAAATGGCTTGTTGCAAGTTTCTTTTCATTTTTGGAAGTTTCACAAAATGCGCAAATGTGGAAAAATGATGCTACAATAAGCCCCTTCATCGAGGCTCTGAATACGGCCCTGTACATATACTAGATGTGTTAATAGAGAGATAGAAGATGAGTAGGAGACTAATAATAGTATGGGCACTCTGTGGTGGTCTAGCACTATGGAGTTTATCCTACGAAACATTTCGATTTGATATGAAACAATTCCAACTTCCTGATTTGCAATTGTATGTTAATTATTCATTGGCGACTATTGGTAGTAGTATCAGCTCATCTACTAATTCTACAATGACATTAATAGCAGTGAAGACGGAGAATGATCAACACCAGTTTCCTGTGAATATGACTTATACATCTTGGTTAGAATTGTATCATCCAGACCGTGCTAATATCACGAGAATAAAGAGTAACACTACAAATCCATTATTAGAATACTTTCCTGGCTTTTGTGGAGATTGGTGAGTATGTTTGCAATTTTATGTCTTATTGCAATGTCAAACATATCATACTAACATATAAATCATCAACTTTAGTATGTGGGGAGCAAGCAAAACATGTACAGAACGAGCAAATTACCTAGTACAACAATATAGAACAAAAAATGCTGAACAAGCCGTGATGAAAGATCGTAGAGTATGTATAAATCCACCAATACAAATCTTTTGGAAAGATGATAATGACACCAAAGAGGAACAAAAGGATAATATGTTTAAATATAGACCGATACCACAATGGGGAAACATATCAACATCTCCAGTTAGTAATATATCAATGTATGTTTATGATACATTGAGAAAAGATGTAGGCATAGAATTGGAAGAGAAGATGAGAGCAATATATTCATTAAAGAACAATACAGATGCTAATGTTTGGGCAGATATAGCACTCATAGACTTATTTAGATCATTTCCTGGTAGAACTGATAATGCATCAAAGGCAGATCTGTTTGTTGTGCCTTATGCATCAGCATCACATTGTCATTCAAAGCCAACAGGTGTATGGTATGCTCAATGTAAACACATTGAACATTCACAAATCAAGACTGGCGTCTTTGACAATCTTGCATACATCGACGAGAAGAAGAACAGACACCTCTTCTTAAATGTAATCAACTATGGCAATTCCAATATACATATAAAAGGTCAACCATTAACACTAACAATTGGACCAAGAGGCAAAATAACGGACATAATAGTACCATATTTGAATAGTCTACAGAAATTTCAACCAACACAAATCCTAAGTCGAGACATAGATTGGTGGACTAGACCACGAACATATGCAATGACATACTTCTTTGGTATAAGTAATAGCAATATGCGAAATAGTCCTCGAATTTGGCGTCAAAATTTTATGGTGAGTTTATTTACATATCTTGTGTATTGAATTGCTCAAATCAAATGAGCTTTTCTTGATGGAATATGCTAACATCAAAACACATACATAGGCTGAAGTTCAAAACAATTGGCCGGCTGCTAATGATACTTTGGGAGGTTTACCTTATGCTATACGGGTAATGAATCGGGACAAGAAGCCACCGAGTAGACTCTTCACTTACATGTATGAGGAATCAATCTTCTGCCCATGTTTTCCAGGTGATACACCAACACAGAAACGCTTCTTTGATGTGATATTAATGGGGTGTATACCTGTTGTATTGTCATTTCCTACACACGTTCAGGGTCAACTAGATGCACGATCGTGGCATCAACCGGGAGGACAATGGATGGAAAACTCTCTTCCATGGGCAAAGGGATCGGGTAGTCTCGATCCGAAACATGAAGTAGACTATCGATCGTTTGTCGTGGAGATAAAGGATGATGTGAAGAATGTTCGGCCTACAATTGAAGCACTTATGCAAAACTATACAGAAATACGAAGATTACAATTGAATCTGATGAAGTATGCTCCTTACTTTAGTTATGGAATGGGATCTGATTCACACAAACATCCTGATGCTTTCTCACAGATAATGGAGAGTATGAAATTCTACTTGGCTGGTCTATGATGATACATATAATTATCAATTAAAGCAGCAATATCCCACCCCACAAGATCTTTTAGTCAGATCCAAAATGGTACATTAAGTTTAATTGATAAGTAACCTACTCATACATTTCTTTTTTCCAGCTATAACAAATAGAGACTAGTCACACCGCCCGACAAAACAACAGATACTCCGTAAGAGATTTTGTACATAGAGAGTATGCTAGCCAGCATGATTGATAAGAAGAGTACCCGATTCAACTGCTTATTTATATGTTCTGATCCATGGACTCGAACAAGAACATCACGGACGGCCCTAAGCGTATTCATTCCGAAAGATAGTATGATTATCAGCCCAGAGAGAGACATAACCAAAAGATGCCAGCAGAGAAGGAACACGGATACATTTGTGGGCAATATGTAGATTGTTCGGCGTTCACTTTGCTGTTGATAACATCTCTCAAAGCGTAACTTCTTAGTCACTGAGTGATCTGCTTTGCTTTTTCTTTTCCTCAAATCTCTCTGAACTGACTTTATGCTCTTAGTCACTGTGTGATCTAAACCGTGTACTTGTTTGCTCACTGTTGCCAAATTCGAGAGCAGACTCTCAGCTTCTGCCAAACGGCATGCATTTAATAGATCCTTGGCGAGGTTCTTACCATCATTAAGTGTATATAATGCTCCCACTCCATATACTTTGAGCCGCATATCATACAGTTTCTGGGATAGTTCCACCTTCTTCTCAATGCTGATAACTTCCCCGCATAATTCCTTTGCAACAATAATATTACGTTCCACAATAGCCAGTGTAGCGGTTAGCCCCAATAAGATACAGAGACCTCTACATTTCTCGAAATGAGCTAATGCCTCCTGCACACTATCTTTTGTGCCCTCTTTCAAAGCAATACGGCCAAGGCTATTGTATACCTTTGGTTCTATGCGCTGGACCCGATTCAGAAGTGGATATTCTTCGGATTTCATCTGCTCAAACATGGAGAATATTTTGTTTGCAATGTCTTTTATTTCTTGTCTGGTTTGAGGGGTTTTCTTTGTGGTCAATTGCACGAGTACAAGTGAAACCATTTTATGATATAGAGCTGTGACGTTCATTCGCTGATCATCAGAGTAGTTTGTCTCCACATAAGATAGAAACTCAGTAACTAACTCAACTCCGAGCTTGTGTTGGAACGGCTGCTTACAACTAGGACATTCTTTCCATATCTTTCTCAGTTTACTTAAGCTACGCCTGTCCCATTGATTTGTCTGATGTTTGGCATATTCAACAAGACATGATAGGTGAGCATATCCGGCATCAAATCCTCTACATGAGCAATCACGTCGGAGTGGCTCTCCTAATTCATTAGTACCCTCTTCATGACATATCCAACAGTGTGGTACAATTTCTCCGCCATCTTCATTGGTAGTAGACATGGTTATTGTTTTGTGTTGTTGATGTCGGCAGTTTCCAAGCTCTTCGTGTTTAACTAATGAGTAGTATCCGATTGCCTTTTCCTCCAGTATTCGGATTCTATTGATGGTGTGAGCAGTATTTTCTTTTCTTCGGCTCTGTGAGCAAAAATCATGATTTTTGCACATCTCTTTGCCTCAACTCACACCAACCACTTCACATACTACACGCTACTCATATCCTTATATATACATAACAGAGTTCTTATCTTGCCGTTTCCACATAGGGTAAGTGCGATTCATTTTTTGATACTACTTGATACCACCTCGACCACTAACAACTACCAACACAGACATTGCAAAGACAACATGGCGATCACTACTCTACTAAAAAGTTATCACCAAATAAGAAGGCTGATGGCAGTAAAAGCCTAACAAAACAACAGAAGAGGGCCCAAGCCCTCCTTGCACGGAAAAGAGCTCAAGAGTGGGCAAAGAGGGAGCTTGGCAAGAAGAAGGCACCATCTCCGGCTGATTCTCCAAGTGTGATTGTTATTGATGATGACGATGATGATGTGAAAGATGATCACAAGATGTGTGTTGACAATAAAAAGAAGCCGTCAACAACCACAGCTCCCACCGCCACTAACAAGAAGAAGTCAGATAAGCCGTCAACCAACAAGTCTAAGACTCTTAACCAGCATTTGTCTGGACTTGACATTGATAATCAAAAGAAGAACGTGAATAATGGTACCGAAGACAGTCCTAACAAAGGAGATGTGTTCTACGACGCCTTGGGATATCTACCAAAACAGAAGAATGATGATATTGCCGTTGAGGACGTCTCTGATGATGAGGATGATGAGATTCGTGGTCTCAACTCTACTCAGCGTAATCTTCGTCCTAGTGATGGATGGATGGAACCTCTTGAACATTCACCATCAAAGAAGAATCAAGAGCCTGTTGGGAAATCATTCTCCACTTTTACACCCGTTAAACCAGAGCCTAATGGAACGTCTTTCTCTACTTATTCACCCGAGCCTGCTGCGGAGCAAGAGACTAAGGGGTGGAGCATCTTAAACATGTTCTCCACGACATTCTCAGCATCCAAGGCAGAGCCGAAGAAGCAGCAAGAGCCTTAATTGTTGATGATGTGGTAGTTCTTTATGTGAAATGTAATTGTTGATATACTATCACCACTATTCTTCTTGTGCGGTGATAATGTAAATATGATAAGATAATACCAGTTTGTAACTTCTGATCACTCATCACTCATTATTATCATACTGCATTAAGTTCATAACTCATCATTCCTTCTTTTGTTCAGGATATAACTTGTAGTACCAATCTCGATAATTGACAGGATTATTAACACAATGGACACTAATATCATATCCACCATCGCCATATCGATGATTTAATGTAAAGGGTGTAATCTTAGGATCCGAATATGCCATATTGGCAAGTTGCATATCTTCACCAACAATCCAAACTTCCTTCTTTCGTTGTAATGATGTACCATCCATGAATACATGTTGTGCTAACGGAGTTGACATGTATGCCATTGCCCCCGCGGCGAATAACTCGGCTATGAATTCCTTCTTGGCACAGGCACGTCCATAGGCTACTCCTGAACAAACTTTTTTATGTATTGCATACCCACCGTAGATGAATGGTTGGAGTATAATGTTTGATCGATGTGCACTAAACCATTTTAAGAATACTGGCCATCGGATGAAGTTGTCACTATCAATTTTACCAACAAAACCAATTTGCAAATCAGGTCGTTGTCGTGTTAACATTGATGTATATGTAAACCACGTGTCTGTCTTGCCTAATTCATGATTCTCTGAAAGATGCGCGTTGTTATGATTTGTCATGTTGAAAGAGAGGTGATTGTAACATATGTTAGTGCATGTGGTGTAAGGCAATCAAATAAAGATGAACAAAGGTCAAGTGAAGCGGCCAAATCACCAAGGCATCATATTGAACACATGAATTCATAAGATAAAACAATACTAACGCGGACTTTCCTGGTATACTTAGTAATATTATATCATTATATTTCTTCAATTCTGCTTTGAATACATTAGTTATATTGCATTGAGGTGTATCCAATATCCATTTGGTAATATCGGTACCACCACAATCATCATCTTGGTATAAACATCTTGTCTTTACCTTTGACGCTGCACCCTTTTCTCTATCCAATGTATTTACTTTTCTTTTCATATTCTCATCGCCGATACCACCACCCATAACAAAAGTGTATACTATACGACAACTATTGGAATCATTTGATAATGTTATATTGTTTAATAAGTCTTGTAAACTACAGATTGTATCATGCCTAATACTACTATCATCATCTGTTTTTGTTGATTTGTAGTAATGTTTAAAGTAATTTAAATGTGTTTCACGATTAGCCATACGTAGATCAGCTTCATTACTACTGTCATAGGTAAATATACCAAATAACATTCTATCCCATTCACGTTCTCTTAGTGGTCTTAGCCATTCTGTATTGGTTGTGGTAGTAGTTTGATTGTTATAATCATTATCAATTGTAACATCTATAAAAGCCAAGAATGATTTAGTTAAGAATGTATGTTGATTAAGTCTATATATGGATGTAACTGCAAATATGATGAATACTAGTAATATCCTCCATAGTCTTATTCTGTCTTCCTTCTTCTTGGTATTTCTTTTCTTTATAGTATTTGTTACTGATGATATTGCATTAGATTGTTGTTGTCGATAGATATTTGTATCATGTGTACCATTTTGGTGTCCATTATTATCATATACTTCTTTACTAAATGATTCCAAAGAGGATGATGACGTAGTAGTAGAGCTAGTATTACCCATACTAACAGTAATGCGGCGCGGTATAAACTAAACCTCTAGAGTATCTTCACTTCTAACTGCGCCAAATTTAGCTCTCTTAAAAGCTATAAAACATATCCTATTGACCTCTGACGAGCAGGCTAGGGGTTATATTAGATACAAACAACATTTACTAAAACAATAATTGTAATAATCTCATAATAAGAAGTTTCTAATTGTTGTGTTGGATTCCTACTTTCACAAAATGTCTTTGATGTGACACTGTCCCTAGATAAATCAAGAGTCTCAATTTTTTGCTTATTATGAGCGCCGCACCCTTGTTTGTTTGCTGGTAGGTGTGGATGTGGTGGCTGGCGTATTGCTGCTACTTAATGTTCACCTAGTATAGATTATTTCATTGCAATAGTAGTTACAACGACGATCGGCAGTGTACTGTTGTCACTCTATATTGCATAGACTACTTCTTTTACTTCACATCGACATCATCGATACACATAATCAGTATAATCATCGATACATCATGACGTCGATGTATTGCAATCAGATAGAATCATATCTACATCATACAATAGACTTCACACTATCTGTTCCGGTAATACCACTCATACTATTAATAGTAGCATCATACATGTGCTGGTATTGGTTAAAGAGGAGGGGAGCAAACCGCCGTCACTTAGAAGACGATGATTCTCCACATTGTTGGATATGTTTGGGAGAAGGTCCTGATAATCTAGGGCAGCCCCTACGACGTGATTGTGCCTGTAGAGGATCAGGAGGATATATCCACTTATCATGTCTCGTCGGATATGCACAACAGAAGGCTTGTCGTATTATAGAAACCGAGGATGATAGAGATTTTATTCAAGCTTATGACCAAATTTGTTTAGCCGATTATGAGAATGACGTTGCAATTGATATAGCAGACGAAATCGTATCAATGGTAGAGAACGAATATCTACACGAAAAACTGAGATATTTAGAAGCATTACATTTCAAACTATATACTATTATTTTGAATTGGGAGGAGAGACTTCCAATTCCTACACAACATAAAGAGGCTAAAGATGTGGCAAATAAAATACTTTCATTGATTAGTGAAATCAAGGCAACATCTGGTTCGTTGTCTCTACCACAACAAGTTGATTATATTACAGCTACGACATATAACAGTTTGGGTATCATTTCTCTTATGGAAGGGAAGTCATGTAGCTTACAGGCGTCAGTACGATACTTTAAAAAGTGTGAGGAGGTATGCTCCGCATTAGGCGTTGGGGGTATTGATGAGGCATCGGTATCAGACGGTACCAACAGTAGAGCCATTTCAGATGAGTATGTGCCATTTGAAGAATAGAGAAAGGTGACCTTGTCACTGATTTATAGATTCGGGTCAGTGAATAGAATACAAGGTTGTACTTTTGAAGACTACATCCACAGCTGATAACAGCATATGGTTTGTAAAGAGTTAGAGGTAGAGGGAATAGATAGAGATAGATTAGAGGGTATGCTAAACAGAACTTTACTATATCAATACATATTACTACCTACTTCACCCTTGTGCTTTGAAATCATCGGTATCAAATAGATCTCAAACTACTATAATCAGCAAACACATCCCTCATAGTTAATGTATCGTCTCTTTCTTCTGGTGTCCAAAGTATCTCGGCTCCTCTTAAGCAATTGTCGGCTTTGGAATCAGATGCTATCCTGGATAGCACTTCCTCGACATCTCTAATCGAATTGACCTTTCTCGATAATGCTTTACTTGTACTATCTCCATCAATCAGCAACACGATAGTTACAACTGCCACGGTAGCTTTATCATACTTTGATGATTCAGCTTGGTAACGACCACCGTCACTATAATCTACACCACCAAACTTGCTAATAGTTTCTCTTTGGAACTTGCCGCGTTCTCTGATAGAGATATTGTTGAATTCTCGAATTGCCTTGTTCTCGTCACGGTAGTGAGACGCGTTTGATGATGCTGCCACAATGGATGCCTTCCTTCTCAGTAGTTCAATAGCAACTTGTGATGTGAGGTTTTGAAGACCAACACGACTATCTGTTCTAGCTGTATTTGACAAACGATTCAAAGCAGATAAGATAGAGTTGGGACTGTCTCGGTTTGGAACCTCCAAAGCTACACTGATTTCACATGTCGATACACCGGGTCCAAGTATACTTTGATTACTTCCAACTACACTAGTAAAGCTATCGGTGGCACTGCTGCCAATATTGGATAGAGCTGATGCCACGAATAAAGCGAATCCAGCAAAGAAGATTAGTGAAAAGAAGCTTGGACCTCGATTCACAGCAACTACTCCTGGTCCTCCATAGTATGGTGTTGAAAAGGGAGAGTAGAATGGGCTGACATGAAAGATCATATGAGAACAGAAAAATTTGTGAGTTGTTTCATAAAACAGCAGTATAACATATGACATGCATAATCAACGCATTACATATACTCGACAGATACCAAGGATATGCATAATTGCATGTATTCTCGAGAGATACCAGATATGCAAATCTATGCACAATACTCGAGAGAATCATAAGATATGCACATATCATATCACATAACTTTAAAGCGATGATACCACTTACCTGTAGAAAGGACTAATACCAGGAGTAACAATAACATTAGGCCTAGAATACCCATATCCACCACTAGAGTATCCCCTCGAATATGATCGTGATGGTGCAGAGTAAGATCGTGACATACTTGATGATGAACGACTGCTTCCAGCTCCGCTGAAAGACCCTCCCATTCGACCACCACTTTGCACTGCCATTGCCGATTGTGGAAATGCCGTTAATAGTGGAAGAATGAAGATGAATAATGATAAGAATAATGCGGCTGCTGGTGGATGGGATGATAGTGCTTGTTTGAGTTTGTTGACCAAGTTGGCTAATGCATTGTGATTCTCATGATTGTTCTCATGTGTATCCTTTGCAAGTTCAATGATATTGGTTGACTCCATACCATTATTCACATTCTCATTGTTATCGCTCATACTGTTATAAAGTACTGATATAGGAGATGACTTTTGGAGTATATTACTTCTTTGCAATGATACATGATGTGGAATGAGAATCGGAGGAGATGCTGTTTTTGCTCGGAGAGATGGTGCTACTTGAAATGCATGACTGCCAGATATTAAAACGATGGGTATGATAATACTCTTCATTGTTATTATTATGTATTTGTAACCTTGATATTGTTTGTCGGCCTCTTGATTTATGGCATCTAATTCTGATACATATTAGCAAGCTGTGTTGCAAATCAATAAGATTTCGCCTAATTTTGGTATCTACCTAACTTTTCAGATGGAGTAGAACAAAAATTATACGTAGGAACTCATAGGTAAATATCTAGAGTACTCGGATTTCAATTTAGGTTATCCTATTTCTTTCGAATTCATATCAAGTCTCGTGCTGTGCGTCAGCATCTCTATGTAAAGAATTGGGTGCCAAGTAGAGATTCAAGGTTTGATAACCTTTGATAGCGATATTCGATTAGCAGATTAGTTGTAAATATATAACTCAAAATGTTTTCATAAGCATTGAGTCACTAGTCTCTATCCCCTTCATCTTCTCCACCTTTACTCTTTTGCAAATAATCCTCCCAGCTACCATCTCTGCCAACAAGTCTGCGTTTCTTTGCCACTAGCTTTTGTGCGTGATTTAATACCCCGTGTGTGTCCTTTTGACATATAGGACATCCTGTCCCCACCTCTTTTACTCGAGTTTGCATACATTTTTCACTGAAGAGAAAAGGATAACAACATAATGGCGTGAGATATCATTCAATTAATATATGCGAATCACAAAAATATTACATAAATAAAAGAAGTATAGCAGTTTACTTACCAAAAGTAATGTCCACATGTAGTAACTATTGGAGATTTGAATGGTCCACGACATATATGGCAAGCAAAAGGTATGCCGTCATCTGAATTCAACGCAGCCTTCTCTTCATCAGTTGTACCAAGTTTACCACCCCCTCCATCATCTTCACCATTCATCATACTATTCATAAATTGTTCCATCTCTTTCCCCTTCCTCTCCTCTTCCCTTTTCTTCTTATCTTCATACTCCTGTTCCATCTGCCAACCACTCTTGGTATCCCCGCGGTCATGTAAATATATACATGTATCACCAAATCCACAAAATCCAGTTTCTTTATAATCTTTACATATATCAGGTTGATAATCAAATCGGGCTGTTGTACGTACAAATGTTGTTGCCTTTAATGGTCCTGCTAGGAATTTATTTCGGGGTTGTTTTTGTAATGCCGCTATTTGTGCATTCTGAGATGATGCAGTGTTATTGGTATCATCTCCATTATTAGTAGTAGTATCACTTGATTGTTTTTCTGTGGGATGATATTCAGCAGTTCGTGTAGCCATTTCCTGAGCTGATAACTGTACATCGTTTGATTTGTATTGATGCATCCAATCACCTTTCTTTGTCTTCTTGCTCTTTGAGGATGTAGATGAAGTATTAAGTAGTGGTTTTGTGGCGGAATTATTTTTCAACTTTGCATCATCACGTTCTTGTCGTATTTGTTGCAATAAATTAGAGGTACCCTCCTCTTCATCTTCATTATTGTTGTTATCTTCGTCTGAGGATGAATTACTTCTTACCCTTTTTTTACCTGCTTTACTACCACCGCCGCCGCCGCCGCTAGGACCACCCCTCAATGCAGCTGGCTTCTTCTTTTTGGGTTTACGAAACATACTTATGCAAAGACAGTCTAGCCACCAGTATGTATGATTATGTAATTATGGTACCACCTCTTGCACAAATTCAATAAAACTGAAGACTGAAAGTATTCAAAAGAAATTTTTTTGTTCGAGCTAAACAGAAGAAGTTTCTAAAATATGAAAACGGACATGGTGAGGCAAAACATGTGCAATATGCAATGGCAATCAAGTGTCCATGCAGCAGTCATTTACCACCTTCAGCACATTTCTAGGGATGAGGGCGACACTTTTACAGCCACTTGTTGGCAGATTTTCTGTGAGAAAATTCGAAACCTGACCAACATCTGGGCAATGTTTGGCCGTCTAGCGCCCCCCTAGAGATGTAGGCTGGCAAATATACTGATGGATTG